>Ga0316204_10000795_pt1 | contig 102326 bp, 80 predicted proteins | sample 6monrhotite_MG_2_FD_205661 | JGI IMG/M metagenome (GOLD analysis project Ga0316204, IMG submission 205661) | Microbial mat bacterial communities from mineral coupon in-situ incubated in ocean water Damariscotta River, Maine, United States -... | ecosystem: Environmental > Aquatic > Marine >... | reverse complement strand
TATTGTATGACGGAAAGTCTTATTTTACCTGCGCGGCGAGAGCGTACATTTCCTCGACAAGTCAAACCTAGGCCACAACGATATGCTAGAAATAAAAAGGCCGTTCACCTTAAGTGAACGGCATTAACTCAATTGAGTGGTTTTTATTTAGTTAAAAGGTGGAAATTTTATAGCTGTGATTGTCGATATGCTTCGCAGGCATCTATATCATTACATTCACCGTAAAGGTATAAACTATGATTGGTTAGTTTAATATTATGTGATTTTGCAATGTTTTTTTGGCGGTCCTCAATAACATCGTCTTCAAATTCAACGACTTTACCGCATTTTAAACACACTAAATGATCATGGTGTTTCTTTTGTGTTAATTCAAATACTGATTTACCGCCTTCAAAGTGATGACGCGTAATAATGCCTGCATCATCAAATTGATTTAATACGCGATAAACGGTGGCTAAACCAATCTCTTCATGTTGTTCAAGCAAAATTTTATAAACATCTTCTGCACTCACATGCTGATTTTCAGGATTTTGTAAAATAGATAAAATTTTAACTCGAGGGAGTGTGATTTTTAATCCCGCTTTTCTCAATTCGTCATTTTGTGAAGGCATATAATGTAAGTTCTCAAGTTATTTGTAATAAATTATAAAGTGATGTTTTGTGTGATAATAACACAATATAGAATTTTTATATGGTCCATGTTTTGAAAACATAAATTTTGAAAACGTAAAAATCCTGAAAACAGGATTTTTATGTTAATTAAAGGAATACATCTATTTATTTGCTTTATTGTAAACGAGCACGTTAATAAAGAGGTTATATTAGTCCGTTAATTCAGCTAAACACATCTCTTCATAGATCTGATTAACCCACTTATCGACACGCTGTTCTGTTAATTCTGGTTGTCTATCTTCATCAATGGTTAAACCAATAAAGGTATTTTCGTCAATTAGTCCTTTCGATGCTTCAAATTCATAACCTTCTGTAGGCCAATTGCCAACAATTATTGCCCCTTTTGATTCAGCAATATCACGTAATGGAGCCATTGCATCACAAAAGTATTCGGCATAATCTTCTTGATCGCCTAAACCAAAAATAGCAACTAATTTATCAGTAAAATCAATTTCTTCTAATTCAGGTAAAAAGTCATCCCAATCACATTGATTTTCACCATAATACCAAGTTGGGATGCCTAAAATGAGCAAATCAAATTCTGCAATTTCTTCTTTGGTGCTTTTAGCGATATCTTTTACTTCAACCAGTTTTTTACCCAGTTTTTTCTGGATCATTTTGCCTACGGCTTCTGTATTACCTGTATCGCTGCCGAAAAATAAACCTATAATAGCCATTTAAGTGTTAACCTTTTATTTTATATATGTTTGTAAAAATTTTGTTTAATTGCTTTTTTTCGCTAAGGAGTCAATTAATAGCAATTCTATCAACTCGCTGCGACTTATTCTTTGATCTTGGGCAAGGCTTTCTAATTGATCAAACAATGACGTGTGAATTTTAAATTCGACACGTTTTAAACCTTTATTTTTATCTCTTTTAACTTGATTCCGTTTATTTATTTTTATTTGAACATCACGAGGATGAGGGTTTGTTTTTGGTCGTCCTGGACGTTTTTCTTCACAAAATAAATCAATAGTTGTTAAGTCAGTACTTTCTTTTGCCATTTTTGTTGTTACTTATATAAATTCTGAAATTAATTTTGTATATGCGCCTGTTCCAGTGAAATATTTAAAATTCAGCTGAAATGATAAACAATTTATCTAATGAAAGTGATGTAGTAATTGTTACTCAATTTCTTATTAACCAACACCTTGCGATTCAAAATATAGCTGTATTAGACTTTTTGCGATAAAACCAACACAGCCTAATAATAAAACTAAATATATAACAGCTTGACCTATTGGTGGTACATTATTGGTTTTCATAACGTCTTTGACTGTTAAACCTATAAAAATAAAGATAAAAGCAAAGAAAAAGTCTAAACCAACGGCTTCTATTAAATCAAAATATTTTGCAAGCATAATTAAGAAATTCGCTTTAGGCCACTATTCGGGCAAAATTTGGGGCGCATCATAGCATAAACGCTAACTGCAATCGACTTAGCTAGCTAAAAAATCACTAACAATTTTATTAAAAGCGACACTTTTTTCTGCGTGTAACCAATGTCCTGCGCCGCTAATTATTTTAGCTGAACTGTTTGGAAATAATTTTATGATAATTTCTCGGTGTTCTGCTTTTATATAATCTGAATTACCACCTTTGATAAAGAGTGTTTTGCCGCTAAAGCTTTGTTCACCTTGGTAGGCTTCCATTATTTGTTCATAACAATTGCTAATATAATCTAAAGCACATTTAAACTGAAACACTCCTTGCTCATTTGTTGTTAAATTTCGTAATAAAAATTGTCTAACTCCTGCATCGTTAACAAAGTTTGCTAATTGAATATGGGCATCTTTTCTATTGTTAATCAAGTTTAAGTCTATAGATTTTAAGCCATTAATAATGGTTAAATGATGAGCTGGATATTGAACTGGTGCGATATCAGCAACAATTAGATTATTGACTCTTTCACTGTATTCTAGCGCTATTTGCATGGCAATTTTCCCACCCATTGAGTGCCCTAGAAGTGCCGTTTTTGTAATGTTTAAATGATTTAAAGTAGTGATTACATCTTGGGCTAACTCGTTATAACTCATAGTGTTTTTATGGAATGAGTTGCCATGATTACGAACATCAATGCTCGTTACAAGGTGAGTTTTAGCTAAAGCGCGTGCAATCATGTTTAAGTTATCCATGCTACCAAATAAACCATGAATTAATATAATGCTTTCGCCTCGTCCGGCTTGTTTAAAATTAAGTAGTGGCATAAATGTAAGGTGTGCTTTGCAAATGGCTAAGAGTGATTATTTTATCATTACCTGTAAATATTGTGCAAAGTTATTCAAATTCTTCCTAGCGACTTGTTATGAACCTAAGTATAATTGTCGGCGACTTTTTCTTTTGGGATCATAAATGAAAAACATCGAAATAGATGCTGAGCTTTATCAATATATAGTTAAAAATACAGAGAAAATTGGCGAAAGTGCTTCCTCAATTTTGCGTCGTTTATTATCTATAAACCAGCAAGTCATACCAACAATACCTGTAAAAACTGAAAAAAATAACGAATTAATTAGCGGTGAGGTTGAAGACAAAGCTAAAGAATTCAAAACGGTAAACTTTACTGAGAAAACTCCCTTACTATCTTCTGAAAAAATAGATAGCTCTTTAAATAATAAAAATATTCCTAAAACTGCGGATTATTTATTTAATTATATAAATAAAGAAGAGTTAGCGATGCAGCGTGGTGTAGTTGGGCGTTTTTTACTTATTTTAGCTGCTTTAAACCGCGTTCATCCAAAAAACTTTGAAATCGTTACTGAGATTAGAGGAAAAGGGCGCTTATACTTTGCTAAAAATGCTGATGATCTTGAAGCAAGTGGTAGTAGTACAAAACCAAAAAAAATAGCAGAAAGTCAATTTTGGGTTATCACTAATACCAATACAACGCGTAAAAAAATGATGTTAACCGTTGTTGCTATTGAATTAGGCTATAGTCAGGAAGATGCTGAAAAAATTCGAGAATTACTTTAAAGAAGAGAACTCGTTAATAAATGCCGAATTGCCTCGTTTAGAAAATAACCGTTAAATTATCTATAAAGAGAACTATGTTGACAAATACAGACGCAGCCAAAGAACAATTAGCTGAAATATTATCAGCACAATTACAACAAAATGGTGACTTTTTAGCACAAACCCGTGCGCATCAATTTTCAATGCCCGCGTATTCCTTCATTTTAGCTAATTCGCCAAGTGGCAATAAAATTCAAGTAAAAGTACTTGCTACAGGAATTATTTGCTTTGAACCATTAGATATCGTTACCAGCAAAGATATTGTTTTATCTTCTGCTATACATGGTAATGAAACAGCACCCATTGAAATTTGTACTAGTTTAATTAAACAACTTATTTTAGGTGAGCTTGAACTTAGCACACGCGTTTTATTTTTATTTGGTAATCCCCCTGCAATAAATATCGGACAACGATTTGTTGAGGAAAACTTAAACCGTTTATTTTCTGGTGGGCATGGTATTGATCAAGCATCACTTCAAAAAAGTGATGCTTGCCTTATTAATAAAGAACGTCATCGTGCTTTATTATTGGAAAACACGGTTACCGATTTTTTTGAACAAGGGGATAAAAACTCAGCAACAAGTTCTAATAGTCGTGAGCGTTTTCATTACGATTTGCATACTGCGATCCGTGGTTCTAAAAATGATAAATTTGCGGTATATCCATTTAGGCATGGTAAACCTTGGGTAAAAGAACAGCTGCAATTTATGCAAGCTTGTGGTGTAAATACTATTTTATTATCCAATTCCCCCACAACCACTTTTAGTTACTTTTCATCAAATAATTTTGGTGCACATGCATTTACAGTTGAATTAGGTAAAGTAAAACCCTTTGGTGAAAACGACATGTCAAATTTTAGTGGTGTGAGTCAGTCACTAGCAAATTTGATTTCAGGTAAACCACTTGTGTTAAAAGCATTTAATACGCAAGACTTTAATTTATTTAAAATTGACCGTGTTATTGATCGCCAACATCAAAATTTTGTTTTACATTTTGCTGATGATGTTGAAAATTTTACTGATTTTCCAGTAGGTACTTTACTGGCAACAGACGGTGATATAGAAATTAAAACTGAAAAAGCAGGTGAGGCGATTATATTTCCTAATGCGAATGTTGCTATTGGTCAACGTGCATTATTAACTGTTGTGCCAACGTCATTGTAAAATATTTGTTGTACGTGGTTATGTATTTTATTTTAAACATTATTTTATAACAAAGTTCCATAAACAACTTTCTGTATTTTGTTGCCTTTGTTAATTTTCGTTTTATAGCGAAAATTGCCGTTTCATATTAGCGTTAACTTAATTTATAAATGGTCATTTTCACTGGATTAGATCATTTTTTCTTATCATCTGTAAACATATTTGCTCACTCTGTATAAATTGATACGATTATTTTGTGTTTTCGATTGGGCAAAATCTTGATTGTCAGTTTACGTAAAGGTAAAGTGTGGCGCTATTATTATAATAACTTTTATAGAAGTACTTTAAGTGGTACAGCCATTTGTAAGAAAAGAAAAACAACATGCTTTAGTTAAAACCGTCAATTATTATTCGTAAAATTAGCCTTGTTCTATACTGTTAACAGCTAAGTTTTCCGATAGTAAGTAACGTTAACGTTACTTTATATAGGTTAATCTATAAAAGTGATTTAAGGTCCATAATAAAGAGAACGCTATGAACTCGAACACACATACTTATAAAAACGGCGAAGTCGTTCACAAACCAACTTTCATCGATGGGCATTCTGTTGAGATCCCTATTCTAAAAATATTACAACAAGACGGCAGTGTATATGATGATGTTGAACTTCCTAACATCGATGAAAAACTAGCGGTTAAAGTGTATAAAACGTTAGCTTTTCATCGTGTTTTAGATGAGCGTATGGTTGCTGCACAGCGCCAAGGTCGGTTAAGCTTTTACATGACAGCCTTAGGTGAAGAAGCCACCACAGTAGGCGGCGCAGCAGGGTTAGAACCACAAGATATGATCATGGGGCAATATCGAGAGCAAGGCGCCTTAATGTTTCGTGGATTTCCGTTAGAACAATTTATGAATCAAATGTTTAGTAATGAAAGTGATTTAGGAAAAGGCCGTCAAATGCCTATTCATTATGGTTCTAATGAATTGAATTATATGACCATTTCTTCACCGTTAGGCACGCAAATTCCTCAAGCTTCGGGTTATGCCTACGGACAAAAATTACAGGGCTTAGATGCTGTAACCATTTGTTATTTTGGTGAAGGTGCTGCCTCGGAAGGCGATTTTCATGCGGGTTTAAATATGGCGGCAGTACATGAAGCTCCGGTTATTTTCTTCTGCCGAAATAATGGCTACGCTATTTCAACACCATCAGATGAACAATATAAAGGGAACGGTATTGCTTCTCGCGGTGTCGGCTACGGTATTAAAACATTACGCATTGACGGTAATGATATTTTAGCGGTAATGAAAGCAGTGCAATGGGCGCGTGCATATGTGTTAGCTGAAAATGCACCAGTGCTTATTGAAGCAATGTCGTATCGTTTAGGTGCCCATTCGACTTCAGATGATCCTTCTGGTTACCGTACCCGTGAAGAAGAAGCATTGTGGCAAGCAAATGATCCTATTTTACGCATGAAAAATTGGATGTTAGCGCAAAATTGGTGGGATGAAAGCCAAGATTCAAGCTTATTTGAACAATTACGCGATGATGTATTAGCAGCGGTTAAAGTGGCTGAAAAAATTGCCAAACCAGAATTACGTGAACTAGTTACCGATGTTTATGACGAAGTGCCTGAACATATTGAAAAACAATATTCAGAATTAGTCGATCATATTAAACAGTATCCTGATGCTTATCCTGTTACTTCAGGGAGATTAAAATAATGGCTCAAATGAATTTATTACAAGCGATCAATAACGCGCTTGATATTGCAATGGCAGAAAACGACAGCACGTTATGTTTTGGTGAAGATGTAGGTTTTTTTGGTGGTGTTTTTCGTGCAACCAGTGGCCTACAAGAAAAATACGGCAAAACACGTTGTTTTAATACCCCGTTAACCGAGCAAGGTATTATCGGTTTTGCTAATGGTTTAGCGGCGCAAGGCTCTCGTCCAATTGCTGAAATTCAATTTGCCGATTATATATTTCCCGCATTTGATCAAATAGTGAATGAATCCGCAAAATTTCGCTATCGTAGTGGTAATGAATTTAATGTGGGTAAATTAACGATTCGCACACCATATGGCGGCGGCATTGCGGGTGGTTTATATCATAGCCAATCGCCTGAAGCTTACTTTACGCAAACCCCCGGTTTAAAAGTAGTAGTACCACGTAATCCCTATCAAGCGAAAGGTTTATTGCTCGCGGCAATTCGTGATGATAACCCTGTGATTTTCTTTGAACCTAAACGTTTATATCGCGCTTCCACAGGTGAAGTACCTGAAGAAGATTATCAATTACCTTTAGGTAAGGCCGATGTTGTGCAAACTGGTAGCGATATCACGTTACTTGCATGGGGCGCGCAAATGGAAATCATGGAAAAAGCCAGTGAAATGGCTGCAGCCATTGGTATTTCATGTGAATTGATTGATTTACGTTCATTATTACCGTGGGACGTTGACACTGTTGCTAATTCAGTAAGTAAAACAGGGCGTTTACTTATCAGTCATGAAGCGCCTATTACCGGCGGTTTTGCGGGTGAAATAGCGACAACAATACAAAAAGAATGCTTTTTAAATTTAGAATCGCCCATTGAGCGTGTTTGTGGCTTAGATACACCGTATCCGTTGGCACAAGAAAAAGAATATGTTGCTGATCATCTTAAAGTGTTTGAAGCAATTAAACGCAGCGTTAATTTTTAATTAATAATTTTAAAAGCGAATTTAGTCGCTAATTAATAGATAAGTTTTGGTGACGTTTTGTAGATAGTGCATTGAAACTTATTTTAGGAATGACAAATGAGTATTGATTTTATTTTACCTGATATTGGCGAAGGTATTGTTGAATGTGAACTAGTTGAATGGCTAGTGAAAGAGGGCGATATTATTGCTGAAGATCAACCTGTTGCCGATGTGATGACTGATAAAGCGCTAGTGCAAATTCCCGCAATGCATTCGGGCAAAATTGATAAACTTTATTATCAGCAAGGTGATATTGCTAAAGTGCATGCGCCTTTATTTGCGATGACCCCAGCAGGACAGACAGCAGAAACGGTAGTGGATACAAAGCCTGCAAGCAATGCCGTAAATAGTGCAGCTGAGCAAGTGGTTGCAACCACCACTGAAGATTTTATATTACCGGATATTGGTGAAGGTATTGTTGAATGTGAATTGGTTGAATGGCTTGTTAATGAAGGTGATGTAATAGAGGAAGATCAACCTGTTGCCGATGTGATGACCGATAAGGCATTAGTCCAAATCCCCGCGATGCATGCCGGAATTATCACTAAGCTTTATTATGCTAAAGGCGATATTGCCAAAGTACACGCGCCTTTGTTTGCTATTGAAATAACGGCTGATTCTACACATACGGCAAGTACTAATACAACGACTCATGCTGTGGCTCCGCAAGCCGTGACTAAAGCAAGCGTTAAACCGCAAACAGCAGCCGTAAGTAATACTGCTAATCAAACAGTGAGTAAAGTTGTTAATGGCAAAGCGTTAGCTAGCCCAGCGGTTCGTCGTGTTGCCCGTGAATTAGCGGTAAATATTCATCAAGTTGTAGGTTCAGGTAAAAAAGGCCGCGTTTATAAAGAAGACGTTGTTAATTTTGCCAATGGTGAACAAACTAACCTTGCTACCAATAGTGACGTTAATACTATAGCTACCGCTAATACCACTGAAGGTAGCACACGTGTTGAACCCATTCGTGGTATAAAAGCTGTTATGGCGAAAGCGATGATGGATTCTGTTTCAACCATTCCGCACTTTACCTATTGTGAAGAAATTGATTTAACTGAATTAATTAAATTGCGCACGGCACTTAAAGACGTTTATGCCAAGCAAGATATAAAACTAACCATGATGCCGTTTTTTATGAAAGCGATGTCGTTGGCGTTAAAAGAATTTCCAATTATTAATAGCCAAGTGAATGCCGATTGTACTGAGTTAACCTATTTTAGCGATCATAATATTGGTATGGCGGTTGACTCAAAAGTAGGTTTATTAGTACCTAACGTTAAACAAGTACAAACTAAGTCTATTATTGATTTAGCGAAAGATATCATGCGCTTAACCAATGATGCCCGTAGTGGACGAGTTGCTAGTAATGACTTAAAAGGCGGCACTATTTCAATTTCGAATATTGGCGCTATTGGTGGCACGGTGGCAACACCCATTATTAGCAAACCAGAAGCGGCAATTGTGGCTTTAGGTAAACTACAAACACTGCCACGTTTTAATGACCAAGGTGAAGTTGAAGCCCGTAAAATAATGCAAGTAAGTTGGTCTGGTGATCATCGTATTATTGATGGTGGCTCCATTGCCCGTTTTTGTAACTTGTGGAAATCGTTTTTAGAACAGCCAAGTAATATGTTAGTACATATGAGCTAGCAGCGATAAACACACACTGAGTAAATTAAGTGGTTACTAAATATCAATAAAGCGCGAAATTATTCGCGCTTTATTTTTTTAACGAATATAAATCAGAGAAAATATCAGTACATTAAGGGTTATCAATCACACGATAATCACCGTTTTTTATATCAGCTAATGTCCACTTACCAATACTGTAGCGAATTAAGCGTAATGTAGGGAAACCAATGTGAGCGGTCATACGACGCACTTGACGGTTCCTTCCTTCATGTATGGTGATACTGAGCCAAGAGGTTGGAATATTGGCGCGTTCTCGAATAGCGGGCGTTCGTGGCCATATTTTAGGCTCACTCATTAGGGCAACTTTAGCGGGTAAGGTTAAACCGTCATTTAACACGACACCTTGTTGTAACATGGCTAAATCTTGTTCAGTTGGCGTACCCTCAACTTGTACCCAATAAGTTTTATCTGTTTTTTGTTTTGGGTTAGCGAGCTGATGTTGTAGTTTTCCATCATTTGTTAATAACAATAATCCTTCACTGTCTTTATCAAGTCTACCCGCGGCATAAATTTCAGAAATAGGGATGAAATCTTTAAGGGTTTTTCTGTTACTATCATCTGTAAATTGACAAAGCACATTAAAAGGCTTGTTAAAAAGTACTACTTTAGTCACAAAGTTTGCTGGTCGTACCTTTTGTACTCGTTTAGCCTTTAAACGAGGTTTTTTATTGCCTCTAGCTTTGTTTGATATTACTGTCACGAAATATTGCCTAAAATGAAAGTACTAAGAAAGTTTTCAGCTATTTTAAAGCACTTTGATTTCAGATAAAATGCGCGCGCATAAAAAATTTAAAATAAAAAGAATAAGAACAGACAAAAATTAGTTTTACTTATTTTTTGGCCAAAAATTAGTTTGGTAAATAGCTTAGGAAAATTCATGACCAATAGTTCAGATAACAAGTCAAAAATTATTTATACAATAACCGATGAAGCGCCAGCATTAGCGACCCAATCATTACTCCCTATTATTAAAGCATTTACGGCTTCTTCTGGTGTAGAAATTGAAACGCGCGATATTTCACTTGCAGGAAGAGTTATTGCTAATTTCCCAAAATATTTAGCTCCAGAGCAACGTATCAATGATGATTTAGCTGAATTAGGTGATCTGGCTAAACTGCCAGAAGCTAATATTATCAAACTGCCTAACATTAGCGCTTCGGTGCCGCAATTACATGCGGTGATTAAAGAGCTGCAAGCTAAAGGTTTTCCTGTACCAAATTATCCAGAAGAACCGCAAAATGAAGCAGAAAAATCAATAAAATACACTTATGATAAAATTAAAGGCAGTGCGGTAAATCCTGTTTTACGTGAAGGTAATTCAGATCGCCGTGCGCCTGCTTCGGTAAAACAATACGCACGCAATAATCCGCATTCAATGGGCGCTTGGGTAAGCGATTCAAAATCACATGTTGCTAGTATGAATGCAGATGATTTTTATGGTAGTGAGCAATCAGTTTGTGTTGAAAAAGCCACCGATATAAAAATTGAATTTACTGCCGAAAATGGTTCTGTTCAGCTATTAAAAGAGCATTTACCTTTACTTGATAAAGAAATAATTGATGTATCAGTATTAAGTAAAAGTGCCCTAGTTGAATTTTACGAACAAGAGATGACTAAAGCGTTAGAAACTGACGTTTTATTATCTTTGCACTTAAAAGCAACGATGATGAAAGTGTCTGATCCAGTAATTTTTGGTTATGCGGTTAAAACCTACTATAAAGATGTTTTTACAAAACATGCGGAAATATTTGAGCAATTAGGTGTTGATGCTAATAATGGTATTGGCGATGTTTACAGTAAGATTCAACGTTTACCTGAAGCGAAAAAGGCTGAAATAGAAGCCGATTTGCAAGCGGTTTATAAATCACGTCCAGCATTAGCGATGGTTGATTCAGATAAAGGGATCACCAATCTACATGTACCAAGCGATGTGATTGTTGATGCGTCTATGCCGGCCTGTATTCGATCTTCTGGGAAAATGTGGGGTAGCGATGGTAAATTAAAAGATACTAAAGCAATGATCCCTGATCGTTCTTATGCAGGTGTTTATCAAGCAACAATTGATTTTTGTAAAAAACATGGTGCCTTTGATCCTACCACAATGGGTAGTGTACCGAATGTTGGCTTAATGGCTCAAAAAGCTGAAGAATATGGTTCGCATGATAAAACATTTGTGATGAGCCAAAAAGGTGTTGTTCGTGTAATTGATGCTAACAATAATATATTAATGGAGCTGAATGTCGCTGAAGGCGATATTTTCCGTATGTGTCAAGCAAAAGACTTACCCATTCAAGATTGGGTTAAACTTGCTGTAAATCGTGCTAGAGCCAGTAATCTTCCCGCAATATTTTGGCTAGATCCTGAGCGTGCTCACGACCGAGAAATGATCAAAAAAGTAAATACTTATTTAGCTGATCATGATACTAGCAATTTAGAAATTCGTATTATGTCGCCTGTTGAAGCAACTGATTTTTCTTTAGAGCGTATTAAAGATGGTTTAGACACAATTTCGGTGACAGGTAATGTATTACGTGATTATTTAACGGATTTGTTCCCTATTTTAGAAGTTGGCACCAGCGCTAAAATGCTTTCAATAGTCCCTTTAATGGCTGGTGGCGGTTTATTTGAAACTGGGGCGGGTGGTTCGGCACCTAAACATGTACAACAATTCCAAAAAGAAAATCATTTACGTTGGGATTCGTTAGGTGAGTTTTTAGCTCTAGCGGCTTCTTTAGAGCATTTTAGCCAAGCTAATAATAATGATAAAGCACAAGTTTTAGCTGATACGTTAGATAAAGCAACAGGCAAATTTTTATTAGAGAATAAATCACCTTCACGTAAAGTGGGCGAGTTAGATAATCGCGGTAGTCATTTTTATTTAGCAATGTATTGGGCACAGGCACTTGCTGAGCAGTCAGATAATCGTGAGTTACAAAATACTTTTATTAGTGTTGCCGATGCATTAACTAAAAATGAAACAAAAATAGTTGATGAACTAAATACAGTGCAAGGTTCACCTGCTGCGATGGATGGCTACTATATTGCTACCGACGCTATTGTTGCTAAATCAATGCGTCCGAGCGAGACCTTAAATTCAATATTAGCTTTATTACTGTAGCTTCATTTTCGCATCCTCTTTGCTGCGTTAAAAAATGAAATAAAACATTTTAAAACCAACAATTTAATATTGTTGGTTTTTTTTCGTTTTATGTTTTGACATCGTGTTTTTTACACTCTATTTTAGTAATGAATGTTCATTATATTTGCCAAGTGATTAGTGTCTTTACTCTTTTTGCTTTAGCTTAAGTCAACGCTATTATTTATTATTTACCCGTAAGATGAGGAGATACTTATGTCGAATATTGTTTCAATGCCTGCAAGCGGTCAAAAAATTTCAATTGAAAATGGCCAACTGAAAGTACCTAACAACCCTATAATTCCTTATATCGAAGGGGATGGCATTGGTGTTGATGTGACCCCCGTAATGATTAATGTTGTTAATGCGGCAGTAAATAAAGCCTATGGAGGGGATAGAAAAATCGCTTGGATGGAAGTTTATGCAGGTGAAAAAGCAACGCAAATTTATGACAGCGAAACGTGGTTACCCGAAGAGACCATTGAATTGTTCAAAGAATATAAAGTTGGCATTAAAGGTCCATTAACCACACCGGTTGGTGGTGGTATTCGTTCACTAAATGTTGCTTTACGTCAAATATTAGATTTATACGTATGTCAGCGCCCGGTGCAGTGGTTTACCGGAGTGCCTAGCCCAGTTAAAAACCCAGCTGCAGTTGATATGGTTATTTTTCGTGAAAATTCTGAAGATATTTATGCGGGTGTTGAATATAAAGCAGGAACGGCCGCAGCAAAAAAAGTGATTAACTTTTTAACGCAAGAGATGGGCGCCACTAAAATACGGTTTCTTGATGATTGCGGTATTGGCATTAAACCTGTATCAAAAGAGGGCAGTCAACGTTTAGTACGTAAAGCAATTCAATACGCCATTGACAATAATCGTAGTTCGGTAACTTTAGTGCATAAAGGTAATATTATGAAATTTACCGAAGGTGCTTTTAAAGACTGGGGATATGAAGTCGCACGTAACGAGTTTGGTGCACAGTTAATTGATGGTGGTCCGTGGTGTAGTTTTACTAATCCAAATAATGGTAAAGAAATTGTTATTAAAGATGTGATTGCTGATGCGATGTTACAACAAATATTGTTACGTCCTGCAGAATATAGTGTGATTGCCACATTAAATTTAAACGGGGATTACATTTCAGATGCTTTAGCCGCGCAAGTGGGTGGTATTGGTATCGCACCAGGCGCCAATTTAAGTGACGATATTGCGATTTTTGAGGCCACACATGGCACTGCGCCTAAATATGCCGGACAAAACAAAGTAAACCCTGGTTCGGTGATCTTATCCGCTGAAATGATGTTGCGTCACATGGGCTGGCTTGAAGCCGCTGATTTACTGTTAAAAGGTATGTCAGGTGCTATAAAGGCGAAAACTGTTACTTATGATTTTGCGCGTTTGATGGATGATGCCACGCTAGTTACTTGTTCAGAGTTTGGTGATTGCATTATAGATAATATGTAATTGATGCAATAGAGCCGATATGATTTTTAGGTTAAAGATTTGCCTAATTAAATGGTTCAGTTTTTATACTGAGCCATTTTTTATGACTGAATATTACTTAAAAGTTTATCTAAACTGTTATTTAACAGGGTAATCTTATCAACAGACAAACCTGTTTTAGCAAACATTTTAGCGGGAATACATTCAGCATTTTCTTTTAGTTTTACGCCATTTTGGGTTAAAAATATTTCAACGACACGTTCATCAAACTCATTGCGTTTACGTGTGATTAACGCCATTTTTTCCATTCTTTTTAATAATGGCGATAATGTTCCTGAATCTAAATCAAGCTGTTTACCTAACAATTTTACTGAAATCGCTGTTGACGATTGCCATAACACCAACATGACTAAATACTGCGGATAAGTTAATCCTAAATCGTTTAACAAAGGTGCATATAATCGATTCATCGCTTTGTTTAAATTGTATAAGCGAAAACACAATTGGTTTTCTAGCTTTAAATGTTCACTCATTGTTTTTTATCTTTAATTCACGCGTTATGAATGCGCTTTATTGTTTAATCAAATCTAGTAGCTATACCGTGTACTAAGGTAGTTAAATAAAACGAGTGTTATCCTGACGTAGGTCAGGATTTCTTCTTAATACTTAATAGCAACCGTTGTGTACAACATAGCCATTACGTAAAATGGCTTATAAAACTTTTTCTATATCATCAACCAAAGCTTCTGGCTTTACCGTTGGTGCAAAACGTTTAATAACATCGCCATTTTTATTCACTAAAAACTTTGTAAAATTCCACTTTATTCCTTTACTACCTAAAATGCCGAGAGCTTGAACTTTTAAAAAGTTATAAAGAGGGTGAGCGTTCTCACCATTTACTTCAATTTTACTAAAAAGAGGGAAGGTTATGTTAAAGCGTAAATCACAAAAGTCTTTAATTTCTTCATTGCTTCCTTTTTCTTGTTTACCAAATTGATTGCAAGGAAACGCTAAAATCTCTAATCCTTGTCCTTGGTATTTTTCATATAATTCCTGTAAACCTTGATACTGAGGGGTAAACCCACAATCACTGGCGGTGTTAACAATTAACAGTGTTTTACCTTTGTATTGATCTAAAGAAAGGCTTTCGCCAAGGTTATTACTAACGTTAATTTGATAAATTGAGTTTGACATAAAGCCCCTACAAAGTGATTTACAAATAGATATTGAGGTATTATACGTTAATTTTGATTGTGCGCAATTTAATTTTGAGCAACCAATAAGACATTGCTTTGATTTACTGGTTGTGGTTTTAGCTGTTACACCTGCATTTTGATCTTCAATAAAAATATGAATATATAATTTAAACGCACTTTTTACCTTAAATAAACTTTCGTAAATACATTCTATCCCCTAAAATAACGATTCATTTTATTCAACGGAGTTACTAATGACAAAAGTTGCATTTATTGGTTTAGGCGTAATGGGTTATCCCATGGCAGGGCATTTACAAAAAGCTGGATTTGATGTTTGTGTGTACAATCGCACAATTGCTAAAGCACAGCAATGGCAACAAGAGTTTGGTGGCACCAGCGCAAATACACCAGCACAAGCCGCTAAAGATTGTGATTTTGTTTTTTGTTGTGTCGGTAACGATGATGATGTTCGCCACGTTGCATTGGGCGATGATGGCATTTTTGCAGGCATGAAAGCACAGGCTATTTTTGTCGATCATACAACCGCCTCGGCTGAATTAGCGCGTGAATTAAGCCGTATTGCGAAAACGCAAAATAAATACTTTTTAGATGCACCGGTATCAGGTGGACAAGCGGGCGCTGAAAACGGGCAATTAACAATTATGGTGGGTGGTGAACAAGCGGTGTTTGATCGTGCACAACCTGTGATGGCAGCGTTTGCCAAATTTAGCCAACTAATGGGTGCAGCGGGGAGTGGCCAATTGGCAAAAATGGTGAATCAAATTTGTATCGCGGGCGTTGTACAAGGTTTAGCCGAAGCATTTAATTTTGCTGAAAAAGCAGGACTTGATAGTGAGGCCTTAGTGGCAACTATCTCAAAAGGCGCTGCGGGTTCTTGGCAAATGGAAAACCGTTATAAAACTATGTTTGCGGGTGAATATGATTTTGGTTTTGCAGTAGATTGGATGCGTAAAGATTTAGGTATTGCTTTTGCTGAAGCTGAAAAAAATGGCGCACCTTTACCTATGACTAAAATGGTTGATGGTTTTTATCAAGAAATTCAAGAAAGTGGTGGTAACCGTTGGGATACATCGAGCTTGATCTCGCGGTTTAAAAAACAGTAAGTATTCATACTACATTCTTCAGCATTTAAGATGTATATCATCATAGATGCTGAAATTAATTCTGCATGACGTTTCATTAAGAGGTATGTGGTTTAAATGTATTAAAGCTATTCCGTGATCCTGACGCAGGTCAGGATCTTGAATAGTTATCCTTGCACATATTCATACAGCGCTTTTAGTACCACCATCTTCTCTTTATTTCCTTCTTGCTCAGCATCTAATTCATGCGCTAAATTTTCAATTTTCATCATAAATTCATCAATACTTAAAATTCCTTTACCGCCATTTTGTAATTTATTTTGACAATAACTTTGCCATTGCTGTTGCTCGTCGGTAGTTAATGTATGAGGATAATTTCTCGCCCGATATCTAAACAATAATATCGGTAAGCGTGCGTCTTGAAAATTAAATTGATGATTCGATAATTGCTCTGGCGTTAAGCCGTGCAAAATATCCATTTGCGCTTTATCACTGGGGCTAAAAAAACTACCTGAATAGAGCGCATGTTCAGCATCGATTACTTCATCACTATCGTAATTATCAACAAACACTTCACTTAATTTATCACGTAATTCTTTATGCGCTTTTAACTGCTTTAAATGAGTTAAGCAAAGTTCTCGAGGAATAGCCAAACGCTCGGCATTTTCGGGTAAAAGTGTTTTAGCTGGCGCAATAACAGGGCATTTATTAAGGTGAATTAATTTTACAGGAATAGGCTTTTCATCGGGGGCTAAATCATCACGACGGGTATATAAACGCGCTTTAATTTCATCTGCAGAAAGCGTAAATAAAGGCTCAGGATCTTGTGCTAAATCAACGGCGATAATCGCGTTCTTATTACTGGGATGAAAGCTAACTGGTGCAAACCAACTGGTACAACCGTGGGCTGATGATATTTTTGAGGACGTATGGACAATGGGTGTCATATTATAAACATCAATTAACTCAGCCACTTGCTTTTTGTTTTTTAAATTAAAAATAAACTCATAAAGCTTTGGCTGTTTTTCTTTAATGAGTTTTGCCATTGCAATGGTGGCATATACATCACTCATGGCATCGTGTGCAGCTTCGTGGTTAATACCATTAGCTTTGGTTAATAACTCTAAGCGAAAACTGACTACTTGCTCACCATCACGTTCAACCGTTGGCCAGTTTATGCCTTCAGGGCGCAGCGCATAACAAGCGCGCACCATATCGATAATATCCCAACGACTATTGCCGTGTTGCCATTCGCGCGCATAGGCATCATAAAAATTACGATATAACAGATAACGAGTTACTTCATCGTCAAAGCGAATATTGTTATAACCTGCGACACAAGTATTAGGTTGAGAAAATAGCGTATGAATGCGCTGAGCAAACTCGGCTTCCGACAAACCTTGCTGTTTTGCTTTTTGCGGTGTAATGCCTGTTACCAAACAAGCTTCAGGCTGCGGTAAATAATCAACCGGCGGCGTGCAATAAAACATTTCAGGCTCGCCAATAATGTTTAACTCGAGATCGGTACGGATGCCAGCAAACTGCGAAGGTTTATCGATTTTTGGGGAGATCCCCCACGTTTCATAATCGTGCCAAAGAATTGTAGGTTGTTTATTAGTATTCATTCGTTTCTTTTACCTAATCTAGTATGCAGCGTATTTTGTTGGATAAATATTATTTTGTAATGATTTTTATCCGTTCACTTTTATTTTTATTTTTTTGATCAAACATTAAAAATGTGCCTTATAAAAATGTAAGAAGTGCCCATAGACGGGACGTATTATATACAGATATTGTTATGTCATTAAACGAAAATAAACTCATAAGCATAAAAGCACTTTACTTTGGCAAAAGAGAAATTGCCAATTGTGATGAATTGACCATAAGAACTACAGCTAAAGCAACAACGAATTTAAATTGGCCTTTATACAATTATTAGCATGATTTTTATCATGTACTACACTTTTGTTTTAAAGGCTTATCATTATAAAAATAATTTCAGTGTGGGTGATTACTTTTTAAATAATAATTAGCGTAACACATTGAATCATTTTTGTTACTCCGCTTCTCTGATAGCAATGAGAATAATTACATGTCACTAGCAGTATATTCACCAAAGAACGAAACATCATTAGTTTATCTAATTCAAGATAATGCTGTAGTAATAAAGTCGCTGTCAAAATGGTTGAAAAAGCAGGAGTTTCAACCAATAACTTTTGCAACAAAGGCCGCTTTTATTGCCTCCCTCCAAGTCAATACTAATGGAACACCATTAGCGATAATAATGGATCTTAAATTTGGGATAGAAAAGAATATTGAAGGAAATCTAATTACCAAGGTTAATGCTGAGAGAAATTCTCCTATCCCTTTTATTATTACTGCAAATACCGATGACTTGACAACCAGGCTCACAGCGTTGCGTTGTGGTAGTCAGTACTTTTTGAAAACTCCTGTTGATAGTTTATTGTTAGCAAATATTTTAAAAGAATTAACTAATCAGCAGTTAAAAACACAAAGGCCTCGTGTTCTATATGTTGATGATGATAAAACATTATTAAAAGCGTATAGCGATGTATTAGAAGCTAAAGGAATTGAAGTGTTAGCGCTGACAGAACCACTAAAATTATTGGAAGTTATTGATGACTTCGATCCTGATTTATTAATACTCGACTTTTATATGCCAGGTGTTGAAGGGCCAGAACTTGCCGCTATTGTTCGAGATCGGGGTAAGCAACCCGAATTAGCGATCTTATATTTATCTTCAGAAACTAGTTTAGAAGTGCAAACACAAGCGCTTGCCCTTGGCGGTGACGATTTTATGCTAAAACCGGTGTTGGCAGAGCACCTTATATCAATGGTCACGTCTCGTATTGATCGAGTAAAAAAAAGTAAATTATTGCGACAAAATTTAGAAAGCATGCTGTATAAGAGAGAACGTGAGCATTTAACAGTGAACAGTCATGCCATTGTTAGTGTTACTGATAACAAAGGATTAATCACGTACATAAATGATTTATTCTGTAAAATTAGCGGTTATGATAGTAATGAACTTTTAGGTCAGAACCATCGAATTATCAAATCAGACCGACATCCCGAGTCATTTTATAAAAAACTGTGGCGAACCATTAGTGCAGGAAACATTTGGCGTGGCGAAATTTGTAATCAAAGCAAAAGTGGTAAAGAATATTGGGTTGAATCTACCATTGTTCCCTTTCTTGATCAAAGCGGTTATCCCTATCAATATGTTTCAATTCGAACAGACATCACCCGTATAAAAAATATTGAGCATCAACTTTCACATACTCTAAATTTGTTCGAAAAAGCTAGCGAAGCAGCCCATATTGCCACTTGGGAAATAAATTTAGATACGATGGCATTGTCGTTAAGCCATGAAATTATCGATATTTTTGAAGTTGAAGACAGTCGAGTTTTTGATTTAGCAAAGTTAAAGCAATCTTTTATTCCGCTTGAGGCTGATAAAACATTTGAAACCATACTCAACCGCGCGATGGCAGAATTTAGATCCTTTGATAATGAATTTGAAATAGTAACCGCTAAAGGAAATCAGCGTTGGATTCGTGTGATCGGTTTACCACAAAGTTTTGCAGGTAAAAATTGCAACGAAATATATGGCCTTTTTCAGGATATAACTGCAATTAAAAAAGCACAACTTAGGCTTGAGCAAAGTGAAAATAGGTTGAACTTTTTGGTGTCTGCCAGCCCTGTAACTATTTATACTTGTGCGGTTACTCCGCCCTTTGGTGCAACATATATAAGCCCTAATGTATTGAGACATCTAGGGTTTGAAGCAGAGCACTTTATTACCGAGCCGAATTTTTGGTTTGAACATATTCATCCTGATGATCAACAACAGGTTGAAAGCGACCTTTCAACACTATTTCTAAATGATTCACTTACGCATGACTATCGATTTCAGCACAGTGATGGACAATATCGTTGGATGCGAGATGAAGTTATTTTATATCGCGATGAGCAAGGAAACCCGCGAAATTGTAGGGAGTTGGGTTGACATCACCGACCGAAAAGTTGCGGAGCATAATTTATCGGTAAAAGAGGAAAGACTACGTCGAGGTCAAAACTTTGCCAATATAGGTACATGGGATTGGGACATTAAATCGGGAGACATATTCTGCTCGGAACGCGTTGGCCCATTATTTGGTTATACCAAAACTCAAATGCAGAGCTCTTATGAGCATTTATTTGATGCAGTATACCCTGAAGATAGTCATAAGGTTAAAGAGGCAGTCCTAAGTTCTGTTATGCATGACAACGCTTATAATATCGAACATCGTATTGTTTGACCCGATGGTTCCATTCGTTGGATACATGTCAGTGGTGCAGTTGTACGAGATGAAAAAGGTACTGCGACCCAAATGCTAGGTGTAATTCAAGATATTGATGAGCGTAAAAAAATCGAGCAGCAGTTGTTTGAGGCAGAGCAGCATATTTCGCTACTACTTAATTCTATTGATGAAGGTGTCTTTGGATTAGATATAACGGGATTGGTTACTTTTATTAATAAAGCGGCTTGTGAAATGCTTGGTTACTCACAAAACGAATTGATTGGCCAAAACATACATGCACTTATTCATCATTCTTATCAGGATGGTACGAGTTGTTTAGAAGACAAATGTTTTGTTTATCAATGTATTATTGATGGAAATAACTCTAAAATAAATGATGAGGTTTTTTGGCGGGAAGATGGTGAATTTTTTCCTGTCGCATATAGCTGTTCTACAATAATAAGAAACGATTATTGTATTGGTTCAGTTGTTTGCTTTCATGATATCACCGAGGAATTAACGATAAAACGGAATATGCATAACGCATTATTGATAGCCAAAAAAGCAAATAATGCTAAATCTGAGTTTATCTCGAGTATGAGTCACGAACTACGTACACCGTTAAATGCGATTCTTGGTTTTGGGCAACTTTTACAATATGACAATAATACGAATAAAGCTCAACAAGACAATGTAAATGAAATATTAACTGCAGGCCATCACCTATTAGAGCTAATAAATGAAATCCTCGACTTGGCTAAAATTGAAACAGGGGATCTGTCACAAACACCTAAGTACGTTAGTATTCAAAGAGTAACGAATGAGTGTTTGAGTTTAGTATCCAGTATGGCAGAAAAAGGCAATATTAAAATTAATTGTGACCTCAATGACAATTTCATTGTTTTTGCTGATTTTAAACGATTAAAACAAGTCATAATTAACTTGCTGTCTAATGCTATTAAATATAATCAAGCAGATGGCAGGGTATCGATAAAGATATATCAGATTGATGACAATAAGATACGCTTTATGATTTCTGATACTGGACAGGGTATTGCCGACGACCTTTTAACTTCAATATTTGAACCATTTAACCGGCTTGGCGCAGAAAACGGTGATATTGAAGGCACAGGTATCGGATTGGTGATTACAAAGCGTATTATTGAAATGATGGGGAGTGCCATCGGTGTAGAAAGCAAATGGGGAAAAGGTTCTTCTTTTTGGTTTGATCTACCTTTTCAAACCAATCAAAATAATTACGATGACAATCAACAACTGGATCTTAGTTAAAAATTATTTTTATTCAAATTAGAATAAAAAAAAATAAAAGGTGAACTACAATTAGTTAGATATTTAAGTTTCGTATTTTTTAGGTGTAACTTTGAAGTGGTGAACATAGTTGGTAGGTTATTTTATGAACTCCAAAAAAGAAGGTGTTGGATATTTTTTGTTGAAAAAACTTCGCTATGATTACTATCAGCAAAAAATCACGTTTATTAACCTGTAAAAATAGATGGAATTAGCATCAACTAAATGAATACTCCACCGATGTGTTTTTCTATGAAAAAAGTAAAATCGATACGAATGTTAATATAAAACCTTAAAGATCATTTGTTTACCCAAGGTTAGGAGGGCTAATGGGAATGAAGAAAAATATTTTATATGTTGAAGACAATATGTCGAATCTGCTATTGATTAAAAGAATTGTTGAACAAAATGGAAATGGAAATGTTACGATGTTAGAAGCGTCCAACGCTGAACGCGGTCTAGAGATTGCCATTGACAAAAAACCTGATCTTATTCTAATTGATATTGTATTACCTAAAATGAATGGTTATCAATTATTGGCACGGTTAAAAGAAAACGTTTGTACAAGAAATATTCCAACTATTGCTATTTCCGCAAATGCGATGGCATCAGATCTAAAAAAAGGGCAAATGGCAGGATTTAACGGTTATTTAACCAAACCCATCAATGTAAAAGAGTTTAAAAAGATAATAGCGGTGTATTTATCTGATATAAAGGAGGCTAGCTTATGAGTCATGAATTTCGTGGCACGGATAAAATCATGGTCATTGATGATGAACCAGCAAATCTTAGGTTAGTGGAAAAAATACTTAATACTCATGGATATACTGAAATAATTCTAATATCGGACTCCCGTAAGGTTATAGAGACATACCAATCTTTACAACCTGATTTAATTTTACTTGATATTAACATGCCTTACTTAGATGGTTATCAAGTAATGGAGTTGTTACACGCGCTAAATGTACCCCTATTACCTCCCATTGTTATTTTAACGGCTCAGCATAGTAAAGAATATTTATTACGTGCTTTAGCCTCTGGTGCCAGAGACTTTATTACCAAACCTTTTGATCAAAATGAATTGTTAATGAGAGTTCATAACTTACTTGATGCACATTTGGCGCACCGCTTTTTACATGATCAAAAAAATGTATTAGAAAATATGGTAAAAACGCGAACCGATGAACTTCGCAGAACTCGTTTACAGGTAGTACAACGTCTTGGAATGGCGGCTGAGTATCGTGATGAAGAAACAGGAAATCACATATTGCGAATGAGTCATATAGCTGAATTACTCGCACATGCTGTTGGATGGAATAAAAAAGATTGCGAATTAATGTTGCATGCAAGCCCAATGCACGATATTGGCAAAATAGGTACTCCAGATGCTATTTTACTTAAACCAGGAAAGTTAGAACCACATGAATGGGAAATAATGAAGAATCATACGACTATTGGGGGAAAATTACTTGAGGATGATAATTCCGATTTAATGAATATGGCCTGTGAAATAGCCTTAACTCATCATGAAAAATGGGATGGTAGTGGTTATCCCAAAGGGTTAGTCGGTGAGGAAATTCCTCAATCTGGAAGAATTGCCGCGATTGCTGATGTATTTGATGCATTAACTTCCGAACGGCCTTATAAAAAGGCTTGGACAGTTGAAGATACTCTGAAATTAATAATGGAACAACGTGGTAAGCATTTTGATCCAATAGTTGTTGATGCCTTATTTGATAATATCGAAGCTGTTATTGCGATAAAAGAAAAATATGGAGAATCTTAATATGAAGTAAGTAATTAAGCTTTCGAAAAACGCAACCAGAATACACTCCCTTGATTTAGTTCACTTTTTAAACCGATCTCCCCCTTCATCTGCTGCACTAGCTGCTTGATCAGCGTTAAGCCAACCCCCGTGCCTGAAATTTCGTTTTTTTCGGCATAATCAAGTCTGCCAAAAGATTCGAAAATTCGATCCTGATCAATAATTGGAATTCCAACACCAGTATCTGCTATGGAAATTTCAATATACTGATAATCAACTTCGCTAACTGTTATTGTAATATTACCGTCTTTTTTGTTAAATTTAACTGCATTATTGAGTAAATTTACTAAGCATTGTTTCAATCTGTTTTGATTGGCAATTATAGCTAGGTTGGTTGAATTCATTACAATGCTGATATTTTTCTTCTCTGCACTCAATTTAACTAAGGCAACACTTTCATTAACAACTTCATTTAATTTACAAGTCGTAAGAGGAAAATTAGCCGTGTTTTTTTTTGAATTGACTAAATCCAAAATATCATCAATTAACATTTTTAGGTGGTAACTTGCTTTCAAAATGTCGTCATGAAGCATCATGTTTTCTTGAGTTTCTGTCACCTTCATTTTTAGTTTTAGGATCTGGGAAAAACCAATTATGGCATTTAACGGTGTTAGCAGTTCGTGACTCATCCTAGAAATAAAAGTTGTTTTTGCTTGATTAGCAATTTCGACCTGTTTTTTTGATTTTTCCAATTCAATTATTCGATGCTTTCGTTCAATTAGGCGATCATAAGCTCTAAGACTGGTCACCATCGATACAAATAACTTACTATAGGTAAGTTCCGTTTTAGCTTTATAGTCATTTATATCGTATTTTAAAACAACATCTTGCGTAGGAATATTGCCCGGTTCCCCCGTTCTTAATATTATTCGAGTATAATGATTATTCAATTTTTTCCTGACAAATTCTGCAACAGTTAAACCTGCAATATTTGTTTCCATAACAACATCTAGTAAAATAATAGCAATATCTTGATCTTCCGTTTTACTGAGAAATGTCATCGCTTCAATACCGCTAAAAACACTAATGAAATTTATTGTTCCACCTTCAAGTGTAAAATTTTTTAGTGATAACCTTGTTATTTCATGTATATCTTTATCGTCATCAACAATAAGCACGTTCCACGTTTTTATTGGTACATTGTGCTCAGTGGTTTCAGCAGAAAATACTAACTCATCGTTCATCGGATAAATTTCCAAATGTACTAGGTACAAAAATTAAATAGTCAAATTTGTTATATATTTAAGTGTAGTAGGTTTTTCATTTAAGAAAATAATACGACTAAATTTTTTTGATTACATTTTTTATTTTTGAGAGGTCAGTTAAACTACAAAAATGTAGTTGATTTTATTTGATCACTTTATTAGGGTCTGTTGATCTTTCAGTTTATAGCTCTGTTGCACTTGAAAAAGATGGCAATCGAGGCGCTTAATGTAATGTTTGGTTGTTCCAAATGCACATTAAGCAACAAAGAGTGACACTTTTTCAAGGCAACCCAAGGGGCTATGACTATTTTTCAACCTAACATCGTTAAAAATGGTTAAAGTAGAATGACTACATTGCACAATTTTTGCCTTGTTATCTTAAAAAATAGCCTATAGCAGAGACTAAAATGAAAGATCAACAGACCCTAGTACTATTCACATATATCGTGGTGAGTTGCAAAGTTATCAAACTAGACTAGACTGAGTCTTTAGTTGAGAACTCTTTATAAAATTTAGATAGTTAGTCTAACAATACAAAACTAACAATACAAAACTAAAGGACAGAAAATCCATTCGTTAAATTTTATTTCAGAGCTTATAAATTCCTGGCAATAATACCTCTAAATGAATATAAAATAATATAGGAGTGCTTAAAAATGGAAGTTAAAACCAAAATTTTGTCTGTCGATGATAACGCACAAAATCGTAAAGTAATTGAATTAGCATTGGAGAAACAATTTGATGTAGTATCTTCAGACGGTAATGATCCTTTTGTTGAGTTAGTATCAGTAGAACAACCTAAAATAATTCTACTTGATATTATGCTTGAAGGAAAAACCGGATTTGATTTGTGTAAAAGTTTGCGAGATTCAGATGAAAATTCTGATATTGTTGTAATTTTTGTTTCAGCGCTACATTCTATAGAGGACAAACTCAAAGCATACGCAATGGGAGGTGATGATTATATATGCAAGCCTGTTGATATTTTTGAATTAAATGAAAAATTGAAAGGGATTGAAAAACGCATTAGCAACAAGGAACAACTATCTGAACAATGCAAGCAAGCCTCCAATGTCGCCTTTACCTTAATGAAAAATGCCAGTGAATTGGGTTTGCTCATTAGCTTTTTTACTGACTCTTTACACATTTCATCTACTGATGAGTTATACCAAAAAATAGTTGGTTTTTTTGAACAATTTGATATTAAATTTTCGCTAGAATTTAGACTAGATAATAAACATATTCATTTCCCTTTAAATATAAACTCGACATTGGAAAGTGAAATATTAGAGCTTGGAAGATCAGCTCCGCGAATAGTCACTTTTGGCAACAATATTTTATTTAATTCACCGTGGTGTTCAATTTTGGTGAAACACTTACCTGTCGATGATGACGACTTTGTTGGCAGAGTACGTGATCATTTTGCAATATTACTTAGTATTGTTGATAGCAGATTAATGTATATTGATAGTGAAAATAAACGAAAGAATGAACGAGAAAATGCCTTAACAAGTCTGAGTACTGCGCTCGCCAAAAATTTTGGGGAAATAAAACAAAGCATTTTGACTCAAGAAAATGATTTGTTAAAACTGTTATCAGAATTAACCATGAATATGGATCAAAAAACCTTAGCTTTGGGGTTATCTGAAGAACAAGAAGTTGAACTTACTGCTCTTTTTGAGGAAACTAAAGAGCAATTTTTGGAAGTCATTGGAACTTCGGTTATGGTTGATAACAAACTTCGTGATATTACCCAGCTATTATCAAATATTCATTAATGATTTTAGTGATTTTGCTAAAAAACGGATACTAATACACCTAACTCAGGTTAATGAATGTTAAAAAAATTTTAAATACAATAGTAACTTTGTAAAGTCACCGTATAAGCCACGACAAAGAATAATGTTTATTGCTCAATATTATTTGTTGGTGTCTATTTTTACATTAAATTAAAAAGGATGAATTATTTTACTCTACAATAAATATTTGGTAAAAATTACTTCTAGAGTATTTTAACAGATATAAAAAAAAGCACTTTACCCCATATATTTAAATCCACACCTTTAAACTCATAATTTCAACTAAGTTATTGTTAATAATGTTAATTCACTATGTATTAAGTATATTAATCCGTAGTTGACGTTTGATCTATTAAGTTTATTGTTGACTATTTTTACGCCATAGTTTAGTGTTCCCATTTGATGGGTACACTAAGAAAAAAGTAAAACACAACGAGATGATTGAAATTAATACCGGCAGTGCGCAGCCAATAGCTGATCAAATTGTCGATCAATATCGAGTAAAAATTATCACCGGGATTTTGTCTGAAGGGGACAAATTACCGAGTGTACGTGAGCTTGCTTTTCAACTATCAGTGAACAGTAAAACTATTTCTCGGGCACACGCTAAGTTAGCCGAATTAGGCTTAGTTGTTGCTCAGCAAGGTAAAGGCTTATTTGTTAATAAAGCCAAAATTAATCAGGATCCAGCGCAACAACAAATAACGTTAGATAACGCAATTGAGGTATTTGTTAATCACGTTATCGGACTGGACTTTTCGCCGGAAGAGGTGACAAATAGGGTGATGAGTAAGCTTGAACACTTATACCTAAAGCAACAAGGTAATGATGATGAGTGATGTCTTAATCGAGGTTTTACATCTAGTTAAAACAAGCAAAAACCGTCGTATTTTAGACGATATTTCTATGTCACTTGAGCGCAATATGGTGCACTGCATTGTTGGCGAAAATGGTGCGGGCAAGTCTACTTTGTTTAACGCTTTGATTGGATTAGAAGATATTGATAGCGGACTTTGTAAAGTAATGGGGCATAACAGCTACGCATTGCCAGTTAAGGTACGTGCAAAAATCGGTTATATCAGTGCTGATCATGCTTTGCCAAATCATCTCACCATTAAACAATTAATTGATTTTCAAATGGCGAGTTTCAACCACTGGTCTCGAGATGTTTTTGATCAAATTACCTCGGGGATCTCTGTCGACTTGGCTCAAAAATCAGCTCAACTCAGTCGCGGCGAAAATCTTATCGTGTATTTGGCATTGATCCTAGCACAACGTCCTCAACTGTTAATATTGGATGAGCCAACTAATGGCTTAGATGTGCATAGTCAGCAGTTGTTATTTGATGCCTTGTTGATGAATGATCATTTTGAAAACAGTACCGTGCTGATCAGCACCCATCAAGTCAGTGAAATAGAACGTTTTGCCGATAATGTTGTGGTTTTGCATCAAGGAAAATTAGTGAGCAGTGGCACGCCGCAAGCGATTATCAATAGTGTGAAAATATGGCGCTTTACCACTCAAAATTTAGCAAAAATTACTCAAGCAATTGCCCCAGTCTTAGCGATACAGCAAATTGATGAAAGCATTTATTTAACAACACCAGCTTCTGCGTGCATCACTAAAGAGCAATTAACTGAGTTAGGGGCGGTTGATGTTGAGCGAGTGCCAAGTAATTTATCAAAAGCAATTTCAGCGCTGACCCAAAAAGCACATAGCCTTTTGTCACTGCATAAGGAAGGCAAACATGAATAAAATGATGCTAGTGTCTGAATGGTTAAGATTAAAAAAAGCGGCACAATACGCATTTGCGATAAATTGCATGTTATTGATCCTTTTAACTTACATCCTATATATTGCGCAACAATCTTTAATATCGGGTGTTGGCTTATTCATTGTTACTAGCTGTTATAGTGTTATCGCTGTTGTTATTGGTAGTTATCAATCGGCGCTGTTACTAAAACCTGATAACAAAGCGTTTTTGCTGCTCAGGCCACAAACGCTTTTTCAACTATATTTGGCTGCGATTATTGCGGGTATAGCGATTTTAGTGATGAGTTTGTTGTTACCTTTAGTTGTTATCACCACTTTTAGCCTTGTAGCTGACGATGTTGATTTGGGCGAGTTAGCAAGCGTATTAGTAAAAGTTACGCTAGTTTTTTTATGCTGTTATCTGACGGGTTTTATTGCCAAGTTACAGGCAAAACGCATCGCGCTGATCTTACTGTTTATTCCTCTGATATTACTGATATTGAGTGTTCATCTACAGTTGAGTGTATTGGCGTTATTCGTACTTTTGTTAATATTAGTTACTGCCGGAGCCGCGTCTTTCAAAGCAAATAACAGTAAATATATTAGCCATTTTAATCAACGACGAGCACTGCTATTACCTATTTCATTGGTAATTTTTGTCATTTTATCGCTTGTTTTAAAATTACTGTTCCAATGGGCTATTGTCGGCTTTGATAGCAAATATCAGGGTAATTGGCATGCTTACTTTGCTGAGCACAGTTATGAAAAAATTGCGCGGCAACGTCCGGAACAATTACAGCAGTTTCTTGCGCAACAATTTAAAAATATTCCATTAGCAAACGCCAAGTATTTCGTACAATTGAAAAATAGTTTTGTTACTTTTATGCCGCTATCTGGAACGTTAACGGTAAAAATGCAGCAGCAAATGCCTCAAAATCAAATTAACCTAGATTTTTCAGAAGGGAAACTGCTACTGCGAAAAACACAAAATGGCGCTTTATTGCCGCAACATATTGCAGCACTAACACTTGGCTATACACGCGCTGAGATAAAAGACATCACATTATTTTACGATGAAAATTATTCATGGCTTGCTATATTGCTGCAACAACAAACACTTTGGCACGACCAGCCATTTTTAGAATTTATTCAAATTGAAAATCAATCAGCTATCGTCAATTCTGTTAAGTTGACGCTTCCTCATGCCTGGTCAAAAGGCTATTTAGCCCGTGATTTTATTTTATCTCCGGCATTAACGGCCATGAATGGCTTAAACTCTGTTTCCTATTTAACCTCAATGTTATCAACAATAAATAGCACTATTTTGTTGGTCGCTTTGATAACCAATTTGTTGTGCTTTTTTATCACGCTTTATGCTAATACGAGGAGAACGATTACCTTAACTGAACAACGCTTTTGGCTTTTTGCCAATGCTATTGTGGGAATTCCCGCATTACTAACCTATCTGCTGCTGTTTTCCCTTCAAAAACAAGTAGCTGTTAAAAGTGACAGTCTTAATGAATAAAATCGCCTCTTTATAACGTAAACCCGTAGTTTCAACCGGCTAATTTAAGCTGGCAGCAATCTTTGTCGATTACTCGGCAGGGCGTTTTAGTGCTCAAAATTTAACAAAGGAAAACATAAAGTGTTAGAAATCAATGGTATATCAAAAGAGTATGGCAATGGCGTTAAGGCGCTGCAAAACATCAATCTAACGATTAATAAGGGCATGTTTGGTTTGCTTGGTCCTAATGGCGCAGGCAAGTCGAGTTTAATGCGCACGCTTGCGACCTTGCAATTACCTGATGAAGGGGCGATCACTTTTGATGGCATTAATGTCTTGCAGCAGCCCGACGAACTGCGAAAAGTACTGGGTTATTTACCACAAGATTTTGGTGTTTACCCAAGAGTATCAGCACTTGAACTCTTAAATTACTTAGCGGTAATGAAAGGAATTTCGAATAAAAAAATCAGAGAAGAGCATGTCTTAGCGCTGTTAGAGCAAACCAACTTATACAGCCAACGTAATAACAACGTAGCAACGTTTTCTGGCGGCATGAAAAGACGCTTTGGTATCGCCCAAGCCTTATTAGGTGAGCCTAAGTTGATTATGGTTGATGAACCTACGGCGGGCTTAGATCCTGAGGAAAGAAATCGATTCTACAATCTACTATGTGATGTTGGCGAGAATATCGTACTGATACTATCGAGCCATATTATTGAAGACATTCAAGAGTTGTGCAGCGATATGGCGATCATTAATAACGGTCGGGTATTAAAGCAAGGTGCACCGGCACAACTGATGTCGGAGCTAAGTGGTCATGTTTGGTTTAGACAAGTGAAAGGGCTTGATATCGAGCAACTTCAGCAAGATCACAATGTATTATCGGTAAAAAATCTAGGCAACAATAAAGTTGTTTCAGTTTACGCGGAAAACCAACCACAAGCAGGGTTTGAGTTAATAGAACCGACCTTGGAAGATGCTTATTTTGCCGCACTTAAACAATCAGCTAAACAATCCGTTAAGCAATCAACTAAACAAGTAACTAACCACCAACATCGTAATACTCCTGCTCGTTGTATGGAGCAATAGTCATGTTTTTGTCATTATTACGGTTTGAATTACGTTATCAAAGCAGGCAGCTTTCATGGTGGCTTGGCTTATTGTTATTAACCGCATTTGGTTATCTGCTATCGGGGCGAGTGGTGATCAGCGGCAATGTGCAAGTATTGTCGCCACAAAACATTACCTATGCCATGACAATTCTTAGTCAGCTCACTATTTTTACTACCACCTTAATTACCGCTAATGCGGTTTTAAGAGATATTCGCTATGACTTTGCTTCGCTAGTGAACACTAAACCCGTTAGCCAAACCGTGTTAGTAATGAGCCGATTTTTTAGCTTGTATATTATGAGCTTGCTGATTGTCTTGTCAGCAATTTTAGCCATTATATTACCGATTGTCTTACCTAGGCTACTAGGTGACCTTGATGTTGAAATTTATGGCGCATTTGCGGTTAAAAACCTGTTATGGCCATTATTTATTATTGTGTTACCCAACCTATTTTTTACTTGCTGCATTTTATTTTTTAGCGCCAGTATTTTTCGTACTACTATGATGACCTTTTTATCGGGCATTGCCATCTACGTGCTTTATATCATCTCGGCTGCGTTATTAGATTCACCGATGTTTGTTGCCTCTGATCCGTTAACTAAAGAGGCACTTAACTTGGCCAGCTTATTCGATCCCTTTGCTGTTTCAGCTTTTTTAGAACAAACGCAATTTTGGACCAGTGCCGAGAAGAACACCTTGTTAGTGAATTTACAGGGAAGCTTACTGTTAAATCGTTTACTATGGGCAGGTGTATCGAGTTTATTGTTGCTTATTGCAATGAAGTGGCAACAAGGTGGCTATGTAATAAAGCCAAAGTCGACAAAAAATAGGCAAACGCCTCCAAAGGCTGTTCAGCAAGTTAATTCAGCCATTAATCGACCAATTAATCGACAAACTCGCCTAGCAAAAAAAACTATTGGTACTTGTCCAAGAAACAATAAAATTACGTTATCCTTGTCTTTTAGTCGCTGGCTCGCTTTTAAAACTGAGGTCATGCTCGAACTTAAGATGACGTTGCGTGGCATGCCTTTTATTGTTTTGCTGCTGTTTGTGGTTGTTATGGTCATAGCTCAACTTATCAATGCCATTAGTTTAGGCGTATTAGTTGGCGAACAATACCCTTATACAAGCTTGTTACTACCTCATGTTATAAAATCACTAGAAATTATCGGACTGTTCGTTGTGGTATTTTATTGTGGTGAAATGGTGTGGCGCGCCAAAGAAGTTAATTTTTATTGCGTACTCAATACCTCGCCGACACCGCCTTGGCTTTACTTCATGGCAAAAATTTTTGTTATGGCGATATTGATCTTAATTATGCTGACAGTCAGTATTTTAAGCGCTATTGGCTACCAGCTTTACCACGGTTTTTATGCCACAGATTTAACGCTTTTTTTAAGCTTAATTCCTTTATACGCATTACCGTTACTTTGGTTAGCAATCTTATGCTTTGCCACACAATATATGGTTTCAAACAAATTTGTTGGCTTTATTATTTCCGCTGCCTTACTGCTTGTTCTACGAACCGATGTCGCAACGGCCTTAGGGTTAAACCATAATCTGTTAAAATTTTCTGGCACCGGTTCGATTCGTTATTCAGACTTTAACGGCTATGATTTTTTCCTCACTAATATCGTTTGGTTTTCACTTTATTGGTGTCTAGTTTCTGCTGTTATTGCCTTAATTGCTTATGGTGTTTCAAAAAGAGCAATAGATGAATCGCTATTGAGCGCGATAAAAAAATTACGCTTTTACTTAGCAAAAGGCGGTATGGCAGTGTTGCAAATGATGGTGTTATTGGTGATGCTATGCGCTAGTTATATTTTCTACAATACCAATGTTATTAATCATTACCAAAGCGCTAATGCTGTTGAGCAGTATCAAATTAATTACGAGCGCACATTTTCACCTTACCAACACAGTGCTATGCCTCAAATTACCGCTGTTTATACGGAAGTTGCCTTTACCCCAACTCAGCATCGAGTTGATATTAAAGGCCATTATTGGCTAGAAAATACTGCCGGTGAAGGTATTAAAAAACTGCTGATCACACTACCCAATGAAAACCAAACATTTACGTTTGAGCTAAATAGAGCATTTAGCGTTAAGGTAAATAAAGCCTTAAATGTTTACGAAATAGACTTGTTTGAGGTGTTGCAACCGCAAGAAAAAGTCAAATTAACCTTTTCAACTCGCTTAGTTAAAAAGGGTTTTAACAATACCGATCAGAATTTATCGTTACTAGAAAACGGCAGTTATTTTCATAGTGCCTCGTTGTTTCCGTATATTGGTTACAATGCCAGTTATGAAATAGCGGACAAAAAGAAAAGGGCTGAGTATGGTTTAGGCAAAAAAAATCCGCTCAAGCCACTTAGTGCTACAACTAAATATAGCGAACATTCTTTACAAAGTGATGCGAGTTGGGTCAACTTTGAAGCAATTGTTTCTACCGAAGAAGATCAAATAGCCACCTCCCCAGGAGAGTTGCAACAGCACTGGTCTGCACAAGGCAGAAATTATTATCATTACAAAATAGCTCATAAAGTGGCTAACTTTTTTGCCTTTTCTTCTGCCCGTTATCAACTGAAAACTCAGCGCTTTAATAACATACAGGTAAAGGCTTATTATCATCCGACTCATGATAAAAACATCAATGAAATGATAGCGACGGCCGGGGCCGCGCTTGAATATTATCAAGCGCAATTTGGCCCTTATCCGTTTAAAGAATTAACGCTGGTTGAAATTCCCTATCGGTCATTTGCCCGAGCTTATCCGGGGATTGTTTATATTTCTGAAAATGTTGGTTTTAAAGAAAATCTGAACAGTGCATCAAACTTAAATGATTTCTCCAATCTGGTTGCCCATGAAATCTCTCATCAATGGTGGGGACATCAATTAACAGCAGCAAAAACCGAAGGTGCAATGCTACTGATTGAATCGCTTGCTGATTATTCAGCGCTTATGGTGATGAAAAAACGCTACGGCGAAGGTTACGTAAAAAAATCGGTGGCGCGCTCTACGCGTAAATATTTAAAAGGACGTAGTGCCGACCAAATGGGGGAAACCTTTCTAGCGAAAATGTTAGGTCAGCATTATTTACGTTATGAAAAAGGGCCGGTGATTTATAACGCACTTCGACACTTAATTGGCGAGCAACAGTTAAACCAGTCACTGAGCAACTTACTTAAAGAGAAGGCATTTGTAGCCACAAACTATGCCACAAGTTATGACTTGATCTCCCATATTAAAGCCGTGGCCGGCAATGAATTTGATAGTTTGATTGATGAATGGCTAATGCAAATTGCGATATATGACTTGCGGGTTGAAGAGGCTCATATAGAAAAACTGGCTAATGGTCACTATAAAGTCACTGCAACCTTGGCGGGTAATACTTTTAAATTTAGCAAAGAACAAGATATTCAAGAACTACCTTTTGTACACCCGGTGCCATTTGCGATTTATGCAACAGATACCAAAGCGACAAGACTCTTATACCAACAGAGTATCGAACTAGTTAATGGTAAAAAACTCATTTCGATAATCTTAGACGAAAAACCTAGCAAGATTATTGTCGATCCTAATTTAATGTTTATTGACCGAAATAGTGTTGATAACCGCTCAGTTCTCAGTGAATTGTAAGCCAAACACTTATTAAAATTTATCGGAGTACAAAAATGAATACCAACAAAGTCAATTTTTACCTTGTGATGAGTCTACTCGTTTTATCTGTTAGTCGTGTAACGTCGGCGACAGCATTTGTCGACAGCTCAATTATCAGCAAGGTTAAGCAACAAGTAAGTTCAATACATTGGCACTCGTTAAGTGATCGCGGTGATTGGGGTTATACCGTAGCAACCATGTTGATCAATGGCAGTGGTAAAAAACAACAAAGAATTCAGTCTTATGACCCCTCAAAGCCGCTTGCATCACAATGGCAATTGCTTGAACAAGAATATCAAGTACCGTCAAAAGCAACGCTGCACGAATATAGTAAAAGCCAACAGGCTATTGCTACTGAAGAAATCCCTGAACAGTCAAAAGGAATTGAAATTATTGATAAAAGCACCCTTAAGTTTAGCGGCGAAGACGCGTTATATTATGTTTTTACTTTTACACCACGCTTGCCAATGTTTAAGCCTAAAATTAATCAAAAGTTTGAGGGCAAATTATATTTCAACAAACGTAAGAAAAATATCGAAAAACTTCACTTAAAAGCAACAGAAAGCTTCTCTGTTGGCCTGTCAATGGAGATTAAAAATTACGAGATGAACATAGTAATCAAAGCCATAGCAGGGCAGTTACATGTTACTCATATTAATTCTGATAAATCTGGCACACTGTTATTTTTTAATGATTTTAAAGAATACAGCTCGCGAGATTTTTCTAATTTTCATACAGTGTTGCCAAAAGTTTAATTCGCTTTTTTGGTTCGATTATAAACCAAATAAGTTACTTAATCGGCCTTGATGTTTGCATAGCTTGAGCAATTTTATTTACTGAATCAACCTGCCAAAAATCCTCTACCAAAACGGGGAGTTTTTGCAACCAATTAGGGTGTTCGTCAATAGTACCTGGAATGTTAACTTGTTGAGAAATTTCTAGAGCATCTTCTAATGGAATGAGTTGAATATGGCTGGGTGAAGCGGCTAAATATTTTTGTACCGCAACGCTGAGCTCGGTATTCATTTTTGCAGGTGCTTGTGACGGAGCTTTACTCATGTCTATCACTTGTAAATCGTTTAAAGCGGCAATCAGGTTTTGTCGTTCTCCAGCACGTGCGTTTCTGTCTGCGACACCAGCTGCTTCATTTGGATAAAGGTTAAGTTGTTGTCGCCACTGCAAATCTATGCCTTGCCACCAACCCGACAATGTTGCGGTATCATGGGTGGCAATGGTCACAATAGATTGAACAGGAAAATTTTCAGGTCGTTTGAAAAGGCCAGATTCCCAGCGCTCAAAAAACATCACTTTAAAAGATAAAAGGCCGGCATTTTGAATGGTTTCACTAAATCCATCAGGCACATTACCTAAATCTTCTCCAATCACAATACAATTATTTCGTTGTGATTCTAAAGCGATTATCCGTAAAATATCTTCAAAAGGAAAACTAATATAAACTCCTTCATTCGCCTCCATCCCTGGGGCTACCCAGTATTGACGCATTAAGCCTAAAATATGATCAATGCGTAAAGCACCAGCATATTGCATATTACTACGAAGTGATTTTACTAAAGGCTGATACCCTTGTTTTTGTAACTCAATAGGGTTGATAGGTGTTAATCCCCAATTTTGTCCTAGAGGGTTCATAGCATCGGGTGGTGCGCCAATAGATGCACCAGCAACATATATTTCTTTATTAGACCAAACATCTGCACCCGAACCATCACAACCTACAGCTAAGTCGAGATATAAACCAATAGCCATATCTTTTTCTATTGCACATTGAGTAACGGCATTTAATTGATGATGTGCTACCCATTGTAAAAAACAAAAATAGTCAATACGTGTGGAATGACTTTGTTGAAATTTATGTACAGCATCACTATGTGGATTTTGAAAGTTTTTGGGCCAATCAGGCCAGCCATAAATATTTGTATCTGCTAAATTAAAGTACTCATTTAAGGCGTCAAAAGTAGCGAAATTATATAAGTTATTACCCTGTTTTTGTTTGAAATTTTCAAACTCTGTAGACATTAATTGATATGAGTTTTCCTTGTTAGCGCAGAAGTCTGCAAACAACATTTCAGTTATTTCATATTTAAGTTTTGCTACCGCGGGGTAATCAACAAATTGACTTTCTCTGGAAGCGATAAGGTGTTGTTGAAATGTTTTATTATTGACTTTTTTCTGTACTAAATCACAGTGTTCAAAATTTGGAATTTTAGTAACATCAATATAAAGAGGGTTTAAAAAGCAACGACTTGATGGCGAGTATGGGCTTCGGTGAGCTGGATTTTGCTGATAAAGTGGGTGAAGTGGGTTTAATCCAATCGTTGATGTTTGTTGACTGGCTGATTTTTCAACCAGTTCAAACAAGTCAGTAAAATCACCCATGCCCCAGTTATTTTTACTACGTAAAGAATATAATTGTGCGGTGAATCCCCACATTTTTTGAGCCGAAACTTCTTGTGGACTCAAACACATTTTAGGCGCAAAAATTAGCGGACAACGAGCATGAAGATTATCTATGCTGACATTGAGTTGATAATAGCCTTGTTCGAGTGTTGGTAACGGTAATAAATATTGACAATAAAGTGTTTCTTTCAGGTGCGTTTCATCAATTAATTCTAAGTCATGAATATTAATAGAACCTGAAAGGTTGTGTTCAGGTGCATTTTCTAGTTCATTATCTAGTTCATTATCTATTTCAAGTATGATTTTCCAATTCAGTAATAAATTTTCAGTTTTAGGTAAACTTACTGTTATTGTATGTTGTGTTTCTTCAAGTTTTGCAATATGAACGTAGGGTAATACATTTAGCCATTGTCTTTGATTTAACAACGTAATCGATTCATTTAAAGATGGATCATCTAAATTGAAACCCATTGCTTCTAATAAAGCTCGCCTAGCAGGATCATTGGCAATAACTTGCTCACCAAATGCGCCAATGTAGCTAGAGTGAAATCCTACCATTGTAGCTAATTGTTCAATAAGACTCATCTTAATTCCTTTTTTGTGAAATAAAATTACATAAAAGTGTAATTTAAACAAACTAAAACGTATAATAAAGTAAAGGTGAAGATTAAACGCATACTTTTATGAGTTTTTTTATGTAAATGTAATTATATAACAATAAAAAGCAAAGCCGATGCGAAAATAAAAAGTCACTATTATATTAAAGATATGCTTTTAAGCTTTCATTTTCGGCTTAATTTATGCTCTTTCATTTAGTCGTCATAAAAAATGGCGATAATGAATAGATAATGCACATTTTTGGCACAAAGTTATAAACGTTTTGCACTAAAATAAAGCATTTTCGGCAATCTAAAAATGAATCTAAAAATGTAAGTTTGATAGTACATAATTAATGGAGAATAACAATGTTAACAAAGAAATTTTTTAAAACCAAAGATGAAGCGGAAGTGACCTTTGAATTTAATCGAAGTGATGTAACATCGGCTGCATTGCTTGGTGACTTTAATGACTGGCAAGCCATTGAAATGAAATTTAATAAAAAAACAAAAAGTTTTAAAACTAAGGTAAGGTTACCAAAAGATGGCGTTTTTCATTTTCGTTACCTTTTAAATGACAGCGAGTGGGAAAATGATTACAAAGCTGATCAATATTTACCGAATGAATTTGGTAGTGAAAATAGTGTCGTTAATACCGTCATGTAAAACACAAGCGAAGCTAAATTTTTCGTAATATAATTAATCTTGCGTAAAACATGTACTTGTTTCAAATTGATGAAACTTATGGCAGTGAGCAGCTAAAAATTAATATTTTAATTGAAGTTTAGTTTTTATTGTCTTACTCTTTTTGAAAGCGCTTTCAATTTGTGGTTGCGCTTTTATTAACTTAATATTTCCCGTTACCATACTTTTCATCAATTTTGTATTACTGGAGAAACATGGAACAATATAGAATGGAGCCAGGTGCTGTTTACCCACTAGGTGCAACGGTTATTGATTCTGGTGTTAATTTTGCTCTATTTTCAGCACATGCTGAAAAAGTTGAACTGTGTATTTTTGATGAGCACGGCCACCAAGAATTAAAGCGCTTTGCTCTACCTCAGTGTGAACATAATATTTGGCATGGTTTTCTTAAAGGGGCTAAAGTGGGGCTCGTTTATGGGTATCGCGTTTATGGACCTTATAGGCCAGAATTTGGTCACCGCTTTAATCATCATAAATTATTATTAGATCCTTATGCAAAAGCCTTAAAAGGCGACTTTAAATGGTCTGATCGTCACTTTGCTTATGATGTGAATGATCCTCGAGAAGATATGTCATTTGATGTAAGAGATAATGCGGATGTGATGCTTAAGTCCGTTGTTATAGATGCATCATCACCACGCGTTCCTCGAAATCCTATTGCTTGGCAAAATACAGTGATTTATGAGGGCCATGTAAAAGGCTTAACAGCACTTAACAATAAAGTACCTAAAGAATTACGGGGTTCTTTTTTAGGGTTAAGTCATCCTACTATGATTGCTCATTATCGTGCTATGGGCATTACCACGATAGAATTATTACCCGTTCAGCAATTCATTTCTGAACAATTTTTAGTGGATAAAAACCTCTCAAATTATTGGGGATATAATTCATTAGCTTTTTTTGTTCCCCATAAAGATTATTTACATCAACATCAAATAAATGATTTTCAACGTATGGTTGATGAACTACATCAGGCAGGTTTTGAAGTACTTATTGATGTTGTTTATAACCATACATGTGAAGGTAATAGGCTCGGACCTACATTCAGTTTTAGGGGAATAGACAATAGTTCTTATTATCGCTTAAATGCTACCGAATCACGTTATTATATTAATGATACGGGTTGTGGAAATACCCTGAATATTAGCCACCCACGTGTTTTACAAATGGTGATGGATAGTTTGCGTTACTGGGTTCAAGTAATGGGTGTTGACGGCTTTAGGTTTGATTTAGCCACGATTCTAGGCCGTGAAGTTTATGGTTTTGACAAGAGTAATGGATTTTTAGATGCAATTTTACAAGATCCAATTCTCAACAGTGTCAAAGTTATTGCAGAGCCTTGGGATATTGGCCCTGGCGGTTACCAATTAGGTGGATTTCCTTCACCGTGGTCTGAATGGAACGATCGTTATAGAGATACTATTCGACGTTTTTGGCGTGGAGACAAAGGTATATTGCCTGAATTTGCCCGTAGAATTCATGGTTCAAGCGATATTTTTGAACACAGCGGTCGTCAGCCTTATGCCAGTATCAATTTTATTTGCAGTCATGATGGTAATTCTTTATATGATTTAGTGAGTTATCAAAACCGCCATAATGAAGCCAATGGTGAAAAAAATCGCGATGGACACAGTGATAACTTTTCACATAATCATGGGGTTGAAGGAGAAACGAGCAACAAAGAAATAATAGCGCTTCGATTAAGGCAAATTAAAAATATGCTAGCAACTTTGATGCTCTCTCAAGGCGTACCTATGTTACTTGCAGGTGATGAAATAGGGCGTACTCAAAAAGGGAATAATAATGCTTATTGTCAAGACAATGAAATAAATTGGCTAAATTGGGATGAGAAATCTTCATATGCCAATGAAATTGAACCATTTCTAGCAAGTTTGAGTCAATTAAGGAAACGTTTTTCGATGCTTGCACATCATCGTTTTATTCATAATGATGATAAAGAATCCACCGTTAATATTACTTGGTTTAATCAGTCTGGAGACGTGATGCAAAAAGAACATTGGCATTCTCATCATGCGGCGACGTTAGGGTATTTGATAGAAAATAAGAAATCACCTTATTCAGTACTCTTATGTCTTTTTCACGCAGGAAAAGAGTCCATAGAATTTCAATTACCTGAAATTGAAAATATAACCCATTGGCAAGTTACTATTGATAGCAATTCAAGTGCGATAAAAAATGAAATACGCTTAATTCCAGCAGAGCGAATGATCACCATGGTGCCATTTTCAACAATCGTTTTATCAAATGATTGTTAATAAATTAATTAGTTAAGAATAGGATTTACCGATTGATGAATGACAAAAATACTCAGTGCAAAATTACGGCATCTGATGAAAGTGTTTTAATGAATGAACATACTTTTGCTGAAGATTTAGCACGACATTTTCACTTTTCATTAGGCCGTGATCAAGTACAAGACTCTCACTTATATCTTTATAACGCGCTTGCTATCACAATTCGAGATCGTTTAGTTGCCCAATGGCGAAAAACACGCGCAACGAGACAAAATGAACGCCGTGTCGGTTATATATCGTTAGAGTTTTTAATGGGAAGAACCCTTAATAATGCTATTTTAAACTTAGATTTGGACGATACTGTGCGTGATGCGCTAAAAGGTTATTGTTGTGAGTTAGAAGAGGTTGAACAAGCAGAGCATGACGCAGGCTTAGGTAATGGTGGTTTAGGGCGTTTAGCCGCTTGTTTTTTAGATAGCTGTGCAAGCTTGGCTTTACCGGTTATTGGCTATGGTATTCGTTATGAGTACGGTATGTTTCATCAAAAAATTAAAAATGGCAATCAAGTTGAACACCCTGATAATTGGTTACGTAATGGTAATCCTTGGGAAATATCAGCACCAGAAAAAGCGATAAGAGTTAAATTTTTTGGTCAGGTCGATGTTATAACTAAACGTAAAGGTCAACAATATCGACAATGGAATAATACGCGTGATGTGCTTGCTGTTCCTTATGATATGCCAATTCCAGGCTATCAAAATGGTATTGTTAATACGCTAAGATTATGGAAGTCTGAAGCAACAGATGAATTTGATCTTGATGAATTTAATGCCGGTAGTTATACCGAATCGGTGGCTAGAAAAAACCTCGCTGAACAAATTACCATGGTGTTATACCCAAATGACAGTAGTGAAAATGGGAAAGAACTTCGTCTTCGCCAGCAATATTTTTTATCTTCGGCCTCACTGCAAGACACCATTAATAGCTATCTTGAAAATCATAATCATAATGATAATTTTAAACAGTTTATTGATCTTAACAGTTTTCAGTTGAACGATACTCACCCAAGTATCGCTGTTGCTGAATTAATGCGTATATTAATGGATGATTATCGTGTTTCGTGGGATGACGCATGGAAAATCACCACACACACTATGGCTTATACCAACCATACTCTATTACCTGAAGCGCTAGAAAAATGGCCTGTTCATCTTTTTAAAAATTTATTACCTCGTATTTTAGACATTATTTATGAAATTAATGCACGTTTTCTTCGACAGGTAGCTGTGGCATGGCCTGGGGATAATGAAAAACAACGGGCATTATCATTAATTGAAGAAGGGCATGAACCTCAAGTGAGAATGGCTCATTTAGCTATTGTTGGCAGCTATTCTGTTAATGGTGTTGCAGCCTTACATACCGAATTATTAAAAGCAGGTCTCTTTAATGATTTTTATCAACTATGGCCTGAAAAATTCAATAATAAAACCAACGGTGTTACTCCTCGTCGTTGGTTATCTCATTGTAATAAAAGCTTAGCCGAGCTTATTTCTACTAAAATAGGTAAAACGTGGGTTGCTGATTTTTCAGAGATTGCTTTATTACGTAAATTTGCTGACGATAACGCTTTTCAAGAAAAATGGCGTGCAAGCAAAAAAGCAAACAAAATTGCTTTAGCTGCCTACGTTGAACAAAAAACGGAAGTTAAATTTGACGTTGATATGATGTTTGATGTGCAAGTAAAGCGCATTCATGAATACAAACGTCAATTGCTTAATATTTTGCATGTTATTGGCTTGTATGATCGCATACGTAAAGGAGACACGGCTGATATTACACCACGCTGTGTTCTTATCGGTGGTAAAGCCGCGCCGGGTTATGTCATGGCAAAAGAGATTATTAAATTAATTAATAATGTTGCTGATACTATTAACTTAGATGCGAAAGTTTCTAAATACCTTAAGGTGGCTTTTATACCTAATTACAATGTTTCGGCAATGGAAATTATTTGCCCTGCTACAGATTTATCAGAGCAAATATCAACCGCAGGTAAGGAAGCTTCGGGCACTGGAAATATGAAGTTTATGATGAACGGTGCGCTAACTATTGGTACTTTAGATGGGGCAAATATTGAAATTAGGGAAGCGGTTAAGGCGGAAAATTTCTTTCTATTTGGTGCTCAGGCTCATGAAGTTCCTAGAATTCGCGAAAATTATCAGCCTAATGAGATAATTGCTAATTCTGAGGTGTTATCAGCAGTTATGCAATTATTAGAAAGTGGCCACTTTAATTTATTTGAACCCAATATTTTTGATTCGATTATTAATACTATTCGTGATCCAAATGATATGTGGTTAACTGCTTATGATTTTGATAGTTATTTTGAAGCTCAACGCAACGTTGATCAAGCTTATAAAAATCAAACGTTGTGGACCAAAATGAGTATTTTAAACACTGCGGCCAGTGGTGTGTTTTCGAGCGATCATACGATCAGGCAGTATCGAGACGAAATATGGAGGCTTTAGTTCTATTACTTGATTTATAAGGATAAAAGTAATATTACTGTTTTATTGCGCGTTAATTAATGTTTGTAAAGGAGGCGTTTATGCCCAACTATGAAGAAAGAAGAATCAGTAGTTTAACTAAAGAAACTTATGCGCTAGTTTTAGCTGGTGGTCGAGGGTCGAGATTATTTGAATTAACAGACAGAAGAGCAAAGCCGGCTACTTTTTTTGGCGGTAAGTTTAGGATTATCGATTTTCCTTTATCAAATTGCATTAATTCAGGCATTCGACGTGTAGGTATTGCTACGCAATATAAATCGCATTCACTTATTCGTCATGTTAACCGTGGTTGGGGGCATTTTAAAAAGGAATTGGGTGAGTCAATTGAAATATTACCAGCCTCACAACAAAAAGGTGATGGTTGGTATCTAGGCACTGCGGATGCCGTTTTTCAAAATATTGATATTATCCGACATGAACTACCTAAATATGTGATGATTCTATCAGGCGATCATGTTTATCGTATGGATTACGGTCCACTACTGGCGAAACATGTGGCTAATGGTGCCGATATGACTGTCTGTTGTATTGAAGTGCCGGTTGAAGAAGCCGCGGGTGCTTTTGGTGTTATGACGGTAGATGAAGAAAACCGTGTTTGTCGATTTGATGAAAAACCAGCAAAGCCATCAGAAGTACCAGGCAAACCAGGTATCGCGCTAGCGTCGATGGGCAATTATGTTTTCAATACCGAATTTTTATTTGAACAATTAGAAAAAGATGCTGCTGAATCGGAATCAAGTGGAGATTTTGGTAATGATATTATTCCTAAAATAATCGAATCTCATCGTGTTTTTGCATTTCCATTTACCGATCCTGATAGCGAAAAACAACCTTATTGGCGTGATGTTGGTACTTTAGATTCATTTTGGGAAGCTAATATGGAATTAGTAGCGCCTGATCCACAACTGAATATGTACGATGAAAGTTGGCCTATTTGGACGTATCAAGAACAAACAGCTCCCGCTAAATTTGTTTTTGATGAAGAAGAACGACGCGGTATAGCCATTGACTCAACGGTATCTGGTGGTGTTGTTGTATCTGGTTCTACGGTTCGACGATCGCTGTTGTTTTCTAAAGTTAGAGTTAATTCTTTCTGTGAAATAAACGATTCCGTAATTTTACCGGGAGTTATTATTAATCGAGGTTGTAAAATTAAAAAAGCTATTATCGACCGAAGTAGCGTTATTCCTGAAGATATGGAAATTGGTATAAATCATGATACTGATAGAGCTAATGGTTTTAGGGTGACGGATAAAGGTGTCGTGCTTGTAACACGTGATATGCTTGCTGCCTTAGCCGATAAAAATAAATAAGTGCTGTACTTAACTATTTTTAAATAACTCTCTGTATCGTCTAGGTGATTTTATTTGTTATCTTTAAAAGTTGCCTAGATTTATAATTAATCACTTTGATTTACTTAAAAATAAAAGTGGTCAGCCAAACTAGATTGTTTAATCGCTACATAGGAATACGTAATGAATAACCAAGCAAAAAGCTTGTTAGAGCAAGAACAAGTTTTAGCCATAATTAATGCGAAACATCAAGATGTTTTTTCTGTTTTGGGGATGCATAAACACCCGACTGAAAACAGGTTAATTGTTCGTTCGTTTTTACCTGAAGCGCTCAGTGTAGATGTTATTGATAGTAAAACCAATAAATTGGTTGCGGTACTCGATTGTATTGATCGCGCAGGACTTTTTGAAGGAACATTGGGGCGTCGGCGTAATTTTTTTAATTACCGTTTACGGGTTTCTTACCAAAATGAAACCATTGTTGTAGAAGATCCTTACCGTTATCCTTCATTAATAAACAACGATGACCTTTATTTTTTTTGTGAAGGTACGAACGAAAAAACCTATCAATTGATGGGGGCTCATCAACTTGAAGTTGAATGCGTTAATGGCACCCATTTTGTTGTGTGGGCACCCGATGCTACACGTGTTTCAGTGGTAGGAGATTTTAATTTTTGGGATGGACGACGTCATGTTATGCGTAAACATCCTGCGGCTGGTGTTTGGGAAATTTTTATTCCTAATAATTTACATAGCAACCTAGATAACAGCCAAGATAACAGTTTAGTTAATGCCAGTTATAAATATGAAATAGCCGATAAAAATGGGCAAATTCAACCCTTAAAAGCTGACCCTTATGCATTTTCAATGCAACATCCACCGGAAACTGCCTCGAAAGTAACTTCGAATACTGTATATCCATGGCAGGATGAAAAGTGGATGAATGATCGCGTTCTTTCATCTAATCCTTATCATGGTCCCGTTTCTATTTATGAAGTGCATTTAGGTTCATGGAAAAGAAATGTACCGACACAATCGGCTCAGTCTATTACCGATCATTCACCTAGTTATTTAACTTATCGTGAGCTCGCTGAACAGTTAATTCCTTACACAGTAGAAATGGGCTTCACTCATTTGCAACTAATGCCGATAAGTGAATATCCTTTTGACGGTTCATGGGGATATCAACCGATAGGTTTATTTGCGCCCACTTCACGTTTTGGTAGTGCAGAAGATTTTAAATATTTTGTTGATTGTTGTCATAAAGCAGGGATCGGCTTATTGCTTGATTGGGTTCCAGGTCATTTTCCTACTGATGTTCATGGTACAGGGAAATTTGATGGCTCTTGTTTATATGAACATGAAGATTTACGCCAAGGATTTCACCCAGATTGGCAAACGCTAATTTATAATTATGGCAGAGCAGAAGTGCAAAGTTACTTGATCAGTAATGCTATTTATTGGTTAGATCAATTTCATATCGACGGTTTACGCGTTGATGCTGTTGCCTCAATGCTGTATCTAGATTACAGCAGAGAAGCGGGTGAGTGGTTACCTAATATTCATGGCGGTAGAGAAAATTTAGAAGCGATTGAATTATTACAACAAGTGAATAGCCGAGCTTACTTAAAGTATCCTGGGATCATGATGGTGGCTGAAGAGTCAACCGCATGGCCAGGCGTTTCTAAACCAGTTGATAGCGGTGGATTGGGATTTGGCTTTAAATGGAACATGGGCTGGATGAATGATACTTTAAAATATATGGAACGTGATCCGATTTATCGTCAACATCATCACAATGAAATCACCTTTAGTTTAGTGTACAGTTTTAGCGAAAATTTTGTTTTACCAATAAGTCATGATGAAGTGGTGCATGGTAAAGGTTCATTGCTAAATAAAATGCCGGGTGACGATTGGCAAAAATTTGCGAACTTACGTGCCTATTATGGTTTTATGTGGACCCATCCGGGTAAAAAACTACTCTTTATGGGCTGCGAATTTGCCCAGCGTGATGAGTGGGATCATGATCAGAGTTTAGATTGGCATTTACTTGAATATGCGAACCATAAAGGCATTCAAACATTAATAAAAGATCTCAATCACACTTACCGTAATGTTCCCGCATTGTATGAATTAGATTGCGATGGCAACGGTTTTGAATGGCTTGATTCACAAAATAGCCAACAATCAATATTAGTTTACTTACGAAAAGGACAAGCAGGTACTGCGCCTGCTTTAGTTGTGGTTAACCTGACGCCAACAAGCTATGAAAATTATTGCGTTGGTGTTCCTTTGTCTGGTTATTATCGAGAATGTTTAAATACTGATAGTAGTATCTATGGTGGTAGTAATATGGGTAATGGTGGTGGTGTTAGTTCAACATCGGTTAATTCAAACGCGCTAAGCTCAACAGAATCAACCTATACTGGCCAACCGCATCAATTGTTGTTATCAATTCCTCCGCTAGCAACTCTGATTTTTGAATGGCAAAGCACTGAATAAAAGTGACGATAAAAATAACGATAAAAAATAAGTAGCCTAATTAACGATGGCCGTAATACTTATCATCTAATGTTAAGGATAAATAATGACAATTAAACAAATAAAAACCCAAGCATTTAACGACCAAAAACCGGGTACATCAGGTTTACGTAAAAAAGTGACTCAATTTCAACAAGCTGGTTATTTAGAAAATTTTGTGCAAGCTGTGTTTAATACTATTGCACCCTGTACGGGAAAAATGCTGGTATTAGGTGGTGATGGACGTTTTTATAATCGCGAAGCAATACAAGTAATCATTCGCATGGCAGTCGCCAATGGCTTTTCTGATATTTTAGTCGGTAAAGGCGGGATTTTATCGACACCAGCTGCTTCTTGTGTGATCCGAAAAAATCAAGCATGTGGTGGTATTATTTTATCTGCTAGCCATAATCCAGGTGGTCCTGATGAAGATTTTGGTATTAAATTCAATGGTGAAAATGGAGGGCCAGCACCAGAAAAACTGACCGATGCAATTTTCCAACAAACCTTAGCTATGGCGCACTATAAAACTATTGATGCGGATGATATTGAACTCGACAATCTAGCAACATTAAAAATAGAACAGACTCAAATACAAATTATTGATCCAGTTAAAGATTATGCCGATTTAATGGAGTCGATGTTTAACTTTGACGAAATGAAAAACCTGTTAACGCAAGGTGATTTTCGCATGTGTTTTGATGCTATGCATGCGGTTAATGGTCCTTACGCAAAAGAAATACTCGAAAAAAGGTTAGGTGCGCCAATAGGTACAGTAATAAATGCGGTGCCTTTAACCGATTTTGGTGGTGGACATCCTGATCCTAACTTAGTGCATGCTCACGAGCTTGTTGATTTATTGCATGGTGATGATCCGCTTGACTTTGGCGCGGCTTCCGATGGTGATGGTGATCGCAACATGGTGTTAGGCAAAGCTTTTTACATAAATCCTTGTGATAGTTTAGCGATATTAACCGCCAATGCTGATTGTATTCCTGCTTATTCGGCAGGTATTTCAGGTGTTGCGCGTTCAATGCCCACCAGTAGGGCGGTTGATCGGGTTGCGACAGCAATGAAAATTCCTTGTTATGAAACGCCTACGGGTTGGAAATTTTTTGGTAATTTATTAGATGCAGGAAAAATCACCCTGTGTGGTGAAGAAAGCTTTGGTACGGGTTCTGATCATGTCAGAGAAAAAGATGGTTTATGGGCAGTATTGTTTTGGCTTAATTTAATTGCCGTAAAAAAACAGCCTGTTAGTGAAATTGTTAAAAATCATTGGGCTCAATATGGTCGTGATTATTTTACACGTCACGATTATGAAGCAGTAGACAGCGCTAATGCCTATGAGATGATCAGCCAGCTAAAAGAAAAACTTTCCTCATTAGCAGGACAAGTTATAGCGGGTGTTAAAATAGAATCTGCAGATGATTTTGAATATATTGATCCGGTAGATCACAGTAAAACAACCGCACAAGGCGTACGTGTTTATTTAAACAACGGTGGGCGTATCGTTTTCAGACTTTCAGGTACTGGCACACAAGGGGCAACTTTAAGAGTTTATCTCGATTGCTACCAAAATAACCCTGAACTGTTAGAACAAGATACTCAACAGGCGTTAAGTGAATTAATTTTAGTTGCGGAACAATTAGCAGGTATTCACCAATTTACGGGCCGCGTAAAACCTGACGTGATCACCTAACGGTAATTATACATTAAGAATGCATGTACTATTGGTGCAAGTACACATGGTAAACAATTATTGTTAATAAAAAAGTTAGTAAGATAGGTAAGAATAGAATGAAAATTTTAATGGCTGCTGCTGAAAATGATGCGTTACCTCGAGGTAAAGTAGGCGGTATTGGTGATGTCGTTAGAGATATTCCGCTGGCTTTAGCTGATATTGGTCAAGAAGTTGATGTGGTGATGCCTGGTTACGGTAGTTTCTCTCAATTAGCGGGAGCTCAACATATAACTTCTTTGCAAGTAGTGTTTGGTGGCCAAGCCCAAGCCGTTGAAGTGTTTAAAATTTCTATGGATACTTTATCAGAAAAGCCATCAAAGCCGATCACACAATGGGTTATAGAACATCCCTTGTTTGCCATCGGCGGGATAGGTAAAATTTACTGTGATGACCCTGAAAATAGACCCTTTGCTTCTGACGCAACAAAATTTGCTTTATTCAGTGCTGCAGTAGCTAAGGCGATTATTAGTGATGTTTTTGGTCATATTGATGTAATACATTTACATGATTGGCATACTGCGATGATTTCAGTATTGCGCGCCTATGATCCTGAATATCAAGCATTACAATCGATAAAAACTGTATACACTATCCACAATTTAGCATTACAAGGTATCAGACCTTTTGAAGGTGATGAATCATCGTTAAAAGCGTGGTTCCCCTATTTACCATTTGATCATAAACCAATTAGTGATCCTCGTTATCAACATTGTTTTAATCCAATGCGGGCAGGCATTAATTTATCAGATAAAGTGCATGCCGTTTCACCCACCTATGCAAACGAAATATTATTACCTAGCAACTCTGAACAGGGATATTTTGGCGGTGAAGGTTTAGAAAATGATCTACGTCAAGCTGCTGATTCAGGAAAGTTGCATGGTATTCTAAATGGTTGTGAATATCCCGACGCAGACGCGCATATTAATACTCATCTCAATTTTGACGATTTAATCAAGCTTTGTGAAAACGAAATTATTAAATGGGTAGCGGATAAACCATTAGTTGATAACGCCCATTTAATTGCGATGACCCGAATAAAACAACTTGAAGAGACAAACAAAACTCCCTTATTACTGACGTCAGTTGGGCGGATCACCGATCAAAAAGTGCGACTTTTTCAACAAGTGATGCAAAACGGAACTACAGCCTTAGAACAGTTATTAACACTATTAGCTGATGATGGTGTATTTATATTATTGGGTAGTGGTGACAAAAAATTAGAAGATTTTTTAACCTATATAGCATCGATTAAAAATAATTTTATTTTTCTGAAAGGCTACTCAGAAACCTTGTCAGAAAACCTGTATAGGTCTGGAGATTTGTTTTTAATGCCAAGTTCATTTGAACCCTGTGGTATTAGTCAAATGTTATCAATGAGAGCAGGGCAGCCATGCTTGGCCCATCGTGTTGGTGGATTAAGTGATACTATTATTGATAATCAAAATGGTTTTACGTTCAGTGGAGACAACCCGCTACATCAAGCAGAAAATATGCTTAGTTGTTTCCAAACAGTTTTAGAACTGAAGAAACAAAATCCAAAAGTATGGCATAACATTTCCAATAACGCGCTTACTACAAGGTTCTTATGGCAAGATGTAGCGCAAGACTACCTTAAATATCTATATCAGGGGTAAGTCTTATACCAATAGCGCTTAAAAATATTTAGCATGAAAACGTAAATGATCTTCAATAAAACTACTGATAAAGTAATAACTGTGGTCATAACCTGATTGCATACGCAGAGTTAATGGTTGGTTATTTTGTTTAGCAGCTAATACTAATGTTTCAGGTTTTAACTGCTCAGCTAAAAAATTATCGTTATCACCTTGGTCAACCAACATAGGTATCTCGTTACTTGCTTGTTTTAATAATTCGACACTGTCGTAAGCAAGCCATGTGTGTTGATCTTCACCTAAATATCCCCGAAATGCTTTTTTACCCCAAGGGCTATTTATCGGATTACAAATAGGACTAAAGGCTGAAACAGAACTATATTGTTTAGGGTTTTTTAGAGCAATAGTTAACGCGCCATGCCCGCCCATTGAATGGCCACTGATTGCTTTTTGTTGAGTAACCGCAAAATTGGCTTCAATTAGGGCAGGTAATTCATCGACAATATAGCTATACATTTGATAATTTTTACGCCAAGGATCTTGCGTGGCATTAACATAAAAACCTGCGCCTAAGCCAAAATCATAACTTTGGTTAGTATCGTCGGGTATGTTTTCACCACGCGGGCTGGTATCAGCAGCTACAATAGCAATACCTAATTCTGCAGCAATGCGCTGAGCACCTGATTTTTGCATGAAGTTTTCATCATTACAGGTTAAGCCAGATAACCAATAAAGAACAGGGACTTGTTTTCCTTGTTCAACTTGTGGCGGTAAAAAAATAGCAAAGCGCATTGTGCATTGTAAACTATTTGAATGATGGCTAAATTGCTTATGCCAACCATTAAAAGATTTAGTGGCGCTTACTGCTTCTAAAAGATTATTATCGATAGCTTTACTTTTTTTTACCATGCTTTTATTCCCGATCGAGTTATTGCTACTAGTCTAGTTAGTTGTGTGAGATTCTTGATCAAAAATGAACGACACTGCGAATACTTTTACCTTGATGCATTAACTCAAAAGCTTCATTAATATGCTCAAGGCTCATGGTATGCGTAATAAAATCATTTAACGCAAATTCACCAGCTAGATAGCGTTCAACAATATCAGGTAATTCAGAACGCCCTTTAACACCGCCAAAAGCGGAGCCGCGCCATACTCGCCCTGTTACTAGCTGGAATGGACGGGTTGAAATTTCTTTACCTGCACCAGCAACACCAATAATAATTGATTCTCCCCAGCCTTTATGACAACACTCAAGCGCTGATCGCATAACATCGACATTACCGATACATTCAAAAGAAAAATCGACGCCGCCGTCAGTCATCTCCACAATAACTTCTTGAATTGGTTTATCAAAATCTTTGGGATTAATTAAATCGGTAGCGCCAAGTTTACTCGCAAGTTTATATTTACTCTCATTAATATCAATACCAATAATTCTGCTTGCACCTGCCATTGTTGCACCAATTACCGCCGATAAACCAATGCCACCTAAGCCAAAAATTGCAACAGTATCGCCTTTTTTAACTTTAGCTGTTTTTAATACCGCGCCCATGCCGGTGGTAACGCCACAACCCAATAAACAGACTTCTTCTAACGGCGCTTTTTTATTGACTTTAGCCAATGAAATTTCGGGTAATACGGTAAATTCTGAAAAGGTAGAGCAACCCATGTAATGAAATAATGGTTTACCGTCTTTATAAAAGCGAGTTGTACCATCAGGCATTACTCCTTTACCTTGTGTTTCACGCACAGCACTACATAAATTAGTTTTACCCGATAAACAAAATTTACATTCACCACATTCTGCTGTGTATAGTGGAATAACATGATCGCCCACTGCAACACTGGTAACACCTTCACCAATTTGCTCAACAATACCACCGCCTTCATGCCCTAAAACTACGGGAAATAAACCTTCAGGATCTTCACCCGATAAAGTAAAGGCATCCGTATGACATACACCCGACGCAACAATGCGTACTAACACTTCGCCTTTTCTTGGCAGCATCACATCAATTTCTTCAACGGTAAGTGGTGTATTTGGCGCCCAAGCGATGGCTGCTTTTGATTTGATAAATTTGTCGGTCATCTGTCTTCCTTTTAATAATAGTGGTGAGAGCATTAGTATATTGTAATTTGTCGGTAATTATAATGAAAATACTTTTATATTAATCAATGCTAATGTAAAGTGAGACAATCGATATTTATGAAGTTTTCATAAAATAGAATCGCACGATAAAATAATATATAAAACAGTAAATACAGATGTAGGATTAAAATGAAAATTGAAATAAGCATGTTAGATGGTCAACAGTTAAAAGCAAGTTTTGGCGATCATGAAATACTGAGCGATCAAATTATAGACGCGGGCGGTAAGGGAGAATATCCAGAGCCCCTAGACTATTTTTTAGCAAGTATGCCACTTTGTGCTGCTTTTTATATTCGTAAATTTTGTCAATCTCGAGATATTAGTACTGACGGTATTAACATAAGCCAAGAGAATGTTAATATTGATGAAAATGATAAGTACAAAAAGAAACTTGTATTGAATATTGAATTACCTGACTCTTTTCCTAAAAAATACCAAAAAGCTTTATTAGCTGCAGCCAATACGTGTACGGTAAAACGCGTTATTCAAGCTGCGCCAGAGTTTGAAGTTAATTTAGTTTAATTATCAATGATTAAATATCAAATTTAAGTAATAAAGCAACCACACAACAAAAAATATAATATGGTTATGCATTTTATTGAGAAAAATTAAAATAGATTGCTTTATATTGTTCATACTTAACTCGTTTTAGTATCTCATTACGAATAGATCCTGAAATAATTTCAGGATGACACGTTTTAAATAAACGTCTGGGTTAGCTACAAAAACAATACAATAGAATAATAAAACACAACAAAAACAAAACAAAAATAAAATATTAAATAGGTTAAAAATTTATGGAATGGTTAACAGTACTGCCGCCACTTATCGCAATTGCTGTCGTTATATGGAAAAAAGAAGTGATCATGGCACTATTGATTGGCGTGTTTTCTTCTGAATTGTTATTAGCCTACAAAACGGCAGAACAAGCAAAAAGTAACTTTATTTTTCAGGCTTTTATTGGTTTTATTGAACGAATTGTAAGTGTAGTTAGCTCGCCGAGTAATGCTCGATTATTAATTTTTAGTTTATTAATCGGTGCCTTACTCGCTTATGTTAGAAACTCTGGCGGTGTTAGTGCCTTAGTTGAAAAACTAATTAATAAAGGTATCGCCAAGTCTAAAAGGCAAGTTGGCGCCTTAACGTTTATTACGGGTATTGTGATTTTTATTGAATCAAATTTAAGTGTATTAACTGCTGGAATATTATCGCGTGGTTTATTTGATAAATTTAAAATGAGCCGAGCACGTCTTGCTTTTATTATAGATTCAACCAGCGCACCCGTTTGTATTTTAATTTTACTTAATGGTTGGGGGGCTTATATTTTAGGCTTGCTTGGTAATTATGACTTAGGTGAGTCAACCATGTCGGTATTATGGGGTACAATCCCTTTTAATTTTTATGCAATAATTGCATTATTATTAGTGCTTTATACAATCATCAGTGATAAAACTTATGGACCTATGAAAGCGTCTGAACTTAAATTAACCCAACTAAATGAATCAACTAAGCTACGTGATGATCCCCAACTTGAAGAAACGTTAATTAAACCCACCAAAGCGCGTTTCATGTTAATTCCTTTATTAACGATGATTTTTGGTATGTTCTTTTTTATGTATTGGACAGGAAAAGGGGATATTACTCAAGGTAGCGGTGGCTCCTCGGTTTTATATGCTACCGTATTAGCTTGTGTGGTTGCCTATTTACTTCTGTATTTTTCAAAACGTTATAGTCATCAAGAATTAGTCGATATTGGCTTTAATGGCATGGCGGAATTATTACCGTTAGTTACCATTGTATTGTTTTCATTAACCTTAGGCGCTAGTTTAAAAGAATTAGGTACGGGTTTATTTATCGCGGGTGTTGTTGGTGATTATTTACCGTTAGTATTAATTGTTCCTATGCTATTTCTAACCGGCGCGGTAATTTCGTTTAGTACGGGTACCTCTTGGGGCACTTTCGCTATTTTAATTCCGATTGCAGCACCATTAATTCAAACCTTAGGTTTACCGCCATCGTTGGTTATTGCCGCTGTTTTAGGTGGTGGTATTTTTGGTGATCATTGTTCACCAATTTCTGATACTACCTGTGTTTCTGCGATTGCTTCAGGTTGTGGCTTGTTAGAGCATGTAAAAACACAATTACCGTATGCAATTTTTGGTGGTGCTTTAACTTTAATTGCTTATATTATTGCAAGCATTATCATGGTAGGTTTTTAGGATACCCATATTTACGCTATACAAGAATCAAAAATTAGATGAATGTTAACCCTTTTACAAAGGAAATTTTTATGCGAATAAGTTTTAGAAGTAAAAACAAAATAGTAGCAGTAAGTGTCTTTTTATTTTTACAAGTATTTTCACCACTTGTTTATTCATCGAACTCGCAAGGCGCAGTAGCTATGCCTGACAGTTTTAGTGCCGATGCAGCCGCTAAAATACTCAAACAAGGTGGCAACGCAGTTGATGCGGCAATTACTGCGCAATTTGTGTTAGCAGTAACCTTACCTGAAGCGGGTAATCTTGGTGGTGGCGGTTTTATGTTAGTGCACAAAGACGGTAAAAATGATTTTATTGATTATCGTGAAAAAGCCCCATTAACTGCTCATCGTGATATGTATTTAGATGAACAAGGTAATGTTATTCCGCATAAATCGTTATATGGAATTTTTTCAACGGGTGTGCCAGGAACTGTTTCGGGGATGTGGTTAGTACATAAAAAATATGGGTCGTTACCGTGGAAAACTTTAGTACAACCCGCTGTTGATTTAGCTGAAAAAGGTTTTGTTGTACCCACTAAGTTAAAAGAAAAAGTAGATTATTATTTAGATAAAATAGCTCGCAAAGGTTTAAAGGTTAATTTTTCTGATTATTTTAGTCATGTAAAAGCCGAAAAAGTCTTTAAACAACCTGAATTAGCACAAACGTTGATCCGTATACGCGATCAAGGTGAGCAAGGTTTTTATCAAGGAAAAACGGCAACACTGATTGCAGACTTTATGAAAAAGCATGGTGGTTTGATCAGTAAAAAAGATTTAACGGCTTATCAAGCACAATCTAGAAAACCAATTACGGCTAACTGGCGTGGTTATAAGTTAGTAACCTCACCACCACCAAGTTCGGGTGGTATTGCTATTATTCAATGGCTTAAAATGTATCAATTAAAAGCTGGAAATCAGCACATGGTACATAACTCTGTACCTTATATTCATTTATTAGCTGAAATAGGCAAACGTGTATTTGCTGACCGTGCCGACTTTTTAGGGGATCCTGATTTTATTAAAGTGCCACAAGCAGAGCTTATTTCAGATGCTTATATAGCCAAACGTGCTAAAGATATTAATTTAACCAAAATTTCGACGACTGAAAAAATCAAACCAGGTATTGTTGAAAGCGAACAAACTACGCATTTTTCTGTGATGGATAAATGGGGTAATGCTGTTTCAAACACAACAACTTTAAATTTAGGTTTTGGCAGTGGTATGGTAGTTGAGGGGGCTGGATTTATTTTAAATGACGAAATGGATGATTTTAGTGCGAAACCAGGTGTTGCCAATGTATTTGGTGCCATTGGTGGTAAAGCTAATGAAATTCAGCCTGAAAAACGTATGCTTTCATCAATGACACCTACCATTGTAATGAAAGACGATGATGTCTTTATGGTAACTGGATCACCAGGTGGAACAACCATTATTAGTTCGGTTTATGAATCAATTTTAAATGTTATTGAATTCGATATGACCGCAGTACAAGCGGTAAACGCTACTCGATTTCATCATCAATTATGGCCAAAAAATGTTATTCGTTACCATAACGGTTTACGCAGTGATGTTAAAAATCAATTAACTGAAATGGGGTATAAGTTATTTCAACGTCATTTTGGCGATATGCATGTTATTGTTAATCGCAACGGAAAACTCGAAGCGGGCTCTGAAGCCAGTGGGCGTGGTAAAGCGATAGTTATTCATTAATAAACATGGATTAGTTCTCTAAAAAACTGTTATTACTAATAACAGTTTTTTTATGGATAATTGTTTTTGTTGACACAACAGTCAGTTTTTTATTATCTTATGTCAGAGTTAATATAGTAGTGATGTATTAACTATATATAGTTAAAAATACGCGGTTTTCAAAAGTGCTCGGTTTACAAAAGAGCTTGGTGATCTCAATTTCACTTAAGAGTTGATCTTACAGTATAATGATTTCACATATTTAGCCATTAGGACACACACTTGTCGAATACAAAATCTGTCGACGGCGTTATTCGCCAAAAAAATAAAGCGAAAATATTAACTGCGGCCAAAAAAGAATTTGTGACCTATGGCTTTAAAGGAGCATCTATAAAACGCATTGCTGAACGTGCTAATTTGCCACGCGCAAATATCCATTATTACTTTGAAAATAAAGATGATTTGTATAAACAGCTGCTCAATGAAATTTTGGCCATGTGGAACAGTAATTACGAAACGTTAAATGGAGATCACAGTGCTGAAGAATCGTTAAGTGCTTATATTCGGGCTAAAGTGCTTTATTCAAAAATTGATCCTGATGCATCACGTATTTTTGCTAGTGAGATCATTCATGGTGCGCCCCATTTAAAGTCTTATTTAGCTGACGAATTTAAACACTGGGTGCAAAGCAAAGTGTCAGTTATTCAATCTTGGATAGATGATGGTCAAATAACGGCAGTAAATCCTTATCATTTATTATTTCTTATTTGGGGTGCGACACAACATTATGCCGATTTTAATGTCCAAGTGACTTCGGCGATGGATAAAACTGAAATGAGCGATCAAGATTTTGAAGACGTTGTTATTTCACTCACCCATATTATTTTAACTGGCTGCGGTATCTCCATAGGAAAAACATGAACACTATAAATAAACACTTACCATTAGTGGATTTACATCGCCATTTAGACGGTAATATTCGGCCTAAAACCGTATGGGAATTAGCACAACAATTTAATATTGCATTACCTGAAGCTACTTTTGATGCATTTATTCCACACGTCCAAATAATGACACAAGAAGCTGATTTACTTGCATTTTTAAAAAAACTTGATTGGGGGGTTTCTGTGTTAGGCAACTTAGATGCCTGTCAGCGTGTAGCTTTTGAAAATGTTGAAGATGCTTTTAATGCTGGTCTAGATTATGCTGAATTACGTTTTTCTCCTTATTACATGGCAATGGCTTACCAATTACCCATTGCCGATGTTGTTGCCGCGATAATTGATGGGGTAAAATCGGGGATGAAAAAATTTGATATAAAAATTAATTTAATTGGTATTTTAAGTCGTACTTTTGGAGTAGAAGCGTGCAGTGCAGAATTAAATGGTTTACTCGCACATAAAAATGATCTTGTCGCGATCGATTTAGCAGGAGATGAATATAATTTTCCTGGTATTTTGTTTGTTGAACATTTTAAACGCGTACGTAATGCTGATTTACAATGTACCATTCATGCGGGGGAAGCGGCTGGTGCACAAAGTGTATGGCAAGCCATTAACGAACTAGGCGCAACGCGTATTGGTCACGGTGTTAAAAGTGGCGAAGACCCTAAATTACTTGAATATATGGCTAAGCATAATATTGCGATTGAATCGTGCTTAACCTCTAATTATCAAACGGGTACGATTAATGATTTAAGTAAGCACCCGATCAAATCCTTTTTAGCTGCGGGCATTCAGGTGTGTTTAAATACCGATGATCCAGCCATTCAAGGTATCGAAATTAAGCATGAATATAACGTTGCCGCCAAGCAATTTGGTTTTAGTCAAGGAGAGTTGAGTAAATTACAAGAAAATGGTTTAAATGTCTCATTTTTATCGAACAATGAAAAACAGACACTACGTAATAAAAAATTGTCATAAAATCGATAAAGCTCAATATGTGATCATGCGTAATAAATAACATGGGTCTAAATTAAAACTTTAATTTTAAAAGTAGCCGGTTTGTTTTAAATAAAATATGAGACAATAAAATGGGGTTAAAACCGTTTGCTAGGTTTCGCAGAGCTACACAATCTTTGCTAATCATTTTTTCTGTTAACCGCATATAAGCATCATTAATTAAATGAAGGATAGAATTTGATCACTAATATACTCGATAAGATCCTATTTGGAGTGCTGTTACTGATGGCGTTTCAAGTGCCGATTATTGCCGATCAATATTTACAATTTGTCAGTGGCTACTATCAATCGACGAAAAATCAAGTTGAAGGTTATAGTGAAAATGCGATCAAGCATGAATACGCAAACGTATACGCAATGATTGCCGATTTTCGTAAAAACTCGAACTCGGCAGTAAGGGCTGATGGTGAGCAAAAACTACGCGTAATGAAAGAATTCGAAGAACTTAAAAAAGCAATGAGTACACTCAAAGCCGGAAATATATTCGAAAAAGCTTGGTTTATGTTCAACCCTTCACGTTGGCAGTCGTTAAAAAAGGTAATGGAAAACTTTAGGCCGAGCATACCTTTAGCAATAACCGATATTATTTACAGTGGCATATTGGCCATGATTTTAAGTTTGCTCATTATGTGGCCTATTAGGTCGTTCATTGGCCGAAGAAAAAGTGCTTAACCAGTTGTTAGATTCAAATTTAGTAATCTTGCCACCATTTTTGTGATCTTATACCAATTTTATTCCCCAAATTCCTCAATATCATTAAATATTCATCTCGATATTCCTGATATGATAACGAAGAATTCGCTGTGTTAATATTTACATCAACAGCAAAAGGATACGTTATGAAACTCAGTGATAAAATTAAACAATTAAGAAATAATGCAAATTTAACTCAACCTGAATTGGCACAAGCGGCTGGTATTGAACAGTCGTATTTATCTAAATTAGAAAACGATAAAGGTTCACCTTCGTTCGAAGTTATAAGTAAAATTTCAGCGGCATTAAATACTGATGCAATGGTCTTAATTGAAAGTTTAGATAATGATTACATTAAAGAAAATCTTGCCCATATTCCCGAAATAGCGGCTAAAGCAACGGAAATGCGAATTGGTAAACAACAAAAAGAAAAACGACGTTATATTTTAGCTGCGGCTATGATTGTATTTGGTATCGGTTTTGTTATTTTAGGGGCGAGAGGTGCGCTCTTCTCAGAATCCCTTTATGAATATTATTCCTTTGGCGTATTAAATAAAGGAGAACCTTTGGCACAATTTACGCGAGGTCAGTTGACAATCATTGGTGAGACTAGTGAAGGAAGAGAGCAACGATTAATTAATAACAAACAGCGTATTGATGAAAAACACTTATTGATCAGTGATTATAAAGGTGAGCAATTTGTTGAAAATATTCCTCAAGGCCGACGAATATATCGCTTAGAAAATAGAACTGAGTCTAATCATCATTATAATGATTTTGTCGTTGTGTTTGGGATGATACTACTTGTTTCAGGTGGTTTTATGATGAGTTATGTTTACAAGTATAAAGAGTAATTTATCTTCGGTACTTTTTAAATAAAGTCTATTTTTAATAAAGTCTATATGAAAAATTGATAAATAATCGATAAAAAACGGCAATTAAGCCGTTTTTTATCGATAAAAGTTGTGGATAAACTTAAATAATCACTAATCTAAATTATCAATAAATTCTACCGCGCGACCAATATAAGAGGCTGGTGTCATCGCTTTTAAGGCATCTTTTGCTGTTTCTGGTAACGTTAAATTGTCAATAAATTCACGCATTGAATCACCATTAACCCGTTTGCCACGAGTTAAGTCCTTTAATTTTTCGTAAGGCTTTTCAATACCGTAACGACGCATTACGGTTTGAATGGGTTCGGCTAAAACTTCCCAATTTTTATCTAATTCGTTTAATAAATTTTGCTCGTTGACTTCTAATTTGCTTATCCCTTTTAAAGACGCTTGATAAGCGATTAAGCTATGTGCAAAACCAACGCCCAAGTTACGTAAAACGGTTGAGTCAGTTAAATCACGTTGCCAACGAGAAACGGGTAATTTTTGTGCTAAGTGAGAAAATAACGCGTTAGCAATACCTAAATTACCTTCAGAATTTTCAAAATCAATTGGGTTAACTTTGTGCGGCATCGTTGATGAACCAATTTCACCAGCAATAGTTTTTTGCTTAAAGTGACCCAGTGCAATATAACCCCAAACGTCACGATCAAAATCGATTAATATGGTATTGAAACGGGCAATGGCGTCAAACAATTCAGCAATGTAATCATGTGGTTCAATTTGGGTAGTAAAGGCATTCCAACTTAACCCTAAAGATTCAACAAACGTTTGTGAAAATTCATGCCAGTTAACTTCTGGATAAGCGCTGATGTGTGCATTGTAGTTTCCTACTGCGCCGTTAATTTTACCTAATATTTCAACGTTAGCGATTTGTTGGCGTTGGCGTTTTAAGCGCATATAAACATTGGCCATTTCTTTACCTAACGTACTTGGCGACGCTGGTTGACCATGGGTACGACACATCATTGGAATAGATTTATATTCAACCGCCAAGGCTTTAATCGCAGCGAGTATTTTGTCTAACTCAGGTAATAATACTTCTTCGCGGCAAGTGCTAAGCATTAAACCATGTGATAAGTTGTTAATGTCTTCTGAGGTACATGCAAAATGAATAAATTCAGTAACGGCGTTTAATTCAGCATTATCGGCCACTTGTTCTTTTAAAAAGTATTCAACGGCTTTTACATCGTGATTGGTAGTTGCTTCAATCGTTTTAATACGCAAAGCATCTTCTTCACTAAAATTATCGACAATGGCATTTAACGCCACCATCGCTTGGTCACTGAAAGCTGGAACTTCATTAATTTGTTCAGTTTGTGCGAGTTTTTGTAACCAGCGTACTTCAACAGTTACACGGTATTTAATTAATCCAAACTCACTAAAAATTGGACGTAACGCTTTAACTTTACTGCCATAACGACCATCGACAGGTGAGATAGCACTTAATGCTGAAAGTTCCATAGTTGATTCCTAAGTTGTTTCTTAAAAGTTGTGTCTTAAAAGTTGTTCTTAAACTGTGTGTTAAGTTACCTAGTTATAGATAACTTACAGCAATAAAATTGCTAATTAATTGTTAATAGTTGCTCTGCACAAGCGACTATTTTTGCGCGTGAAAATAAAATATTACGACGCTTTCCGCCCACCTGCCGCCACAACACTGTGGCACGAATACCGGCCAATAATAAGCTACGAATTTTATTTTGATTACTTGATTGCTTTAAAATGGTCGGTTCACCAGCAACTTGAATACGTGCGCCTAAAGGGCTAATAACATCACTATAAATACTGGCAAAACTTGCCAGCATGGTGTCACTGCTTATATCAAAATGTTCAAGCTGACGTTTAGTTTTATCAATACGTTCGCCTAATGTAGCCATTACTTTTGGCTTTTTAATGAGTTTACGTTCTAAATTAATTAAACTGACAATATAACGGGTAAGTTCAGGATCTTTTTGCGTGCTTTTATCACCTAAATGATCGAGTATTAATTGTAAACCATGCTTTAAGTTTTCACTATTACCCCCATAAACCGCAAGTGTGTTTTCAGGTGAGGTGTTTAAAATACTATTGAGCAAAGTAGTTAATTCAGTTTGTTCTACATTACCGCTGCGAGAACAAAGTTGTACCAAGTGAGCGACTTGGCAAATAGCTGCAAAGGTTAACGTTTGCTCATTTAATGGGGAAAGTTTTATTGACATAAATAATTTTTAACGAATAAGTTGATTGATAATGCCGCCGCCTAAGCAAACATCATCTTGGTAAAACACCACGGATTGCCCCGGTGTTACTGAGCTTTGTGCTTGATTAAATAAAATTTTATATTGGTTGTTGGGCAATGGTATTACTGTACAAGCAACATCGTCTTGGCGGTAACGTGTTTTTACCGTGCAATTAAAGGTGTCCGTTACTGTTTTTCTGTTAACCCAATGCAGTTGGTCAGCAAATAAGCCTTGTGAAAATAGTCGCGGGTGCTTGTGTCCTTGACCAACAATTAGCACGTTTCTGTCCATATCTTTATCTACCACATACCAAGGCTCTTCACCGGCGATTGCTAAACCACCAATGCGCAATCCTTTACGTTGTCCAAGGGTGTGATACATTAAGCCGTCGTGTTTACCCACTTCAATACCTTCAGCGCTTTCAATGACGCCAGGTTGTGCAGGTAAATATTGGCCTAAGAAATCTTTAAATTTACGCTCGCCAATAAAACAAATACCGGTGCTGTCTTTTTTGTTATGGGTAATTAACCCTGCTTTTTCGGCAATAGCACGTACTTCAGGTTTTTCAATGTGACCAACCGGAAATAAGGTTTGAGCAAGTTGCTTATCACTTAAAGTATAAAGAAAGTAACTTTGATCTTTGTTAGTATCTAAACCACGGATCATTGTCCATTGACCATCTCGCATTTCACGTTGTACATAATGGCCTGTAGCGATATAGTCAGCACCTAAATCTTCACAAGCAAATTCAAGAAATGCTTTAAATTTAATTTCTTTATTACACATAATATCAGGATTAGGTGTACGGCCTGCTTTATATTCCGCTAAAAAGTACTCAAAAACATTGTCCCAATATTCGGTGGCAAAATTGATGGTATGTAATTTAATACCTAATTTGTCACATACTTGTTGAGCGTCTTTTAAATCCTCAGCGGCCGCGCAATATTCATCGGTATCATCTTCTTCCCAGTTTTTCATGAATAAACCTTCAACCTGATAACCTTGTTGTTGCAGTAAATACGCTGAAACTGAAGAATCGACGCCGCCCGACATTCCGACAATAACGCGAGTGTCGGCAATAGGTTTATTTGAAACGGAAGAGGAAGTAGTCATTAATTTAAATTATCCAAAAACTTAACGTGTTTTATATAGGTTACGGGTAAAATAACCAGCTGAAATAAAGGCCAAAATGTCGTGTAAATACAACATTAACACTGATTTTTAAGCGCGATATTGTAGCATGATGAAAAGCAGGGATATAGTGTTAGTTTATGTAAGCTAGCGTGATTTTATCTAAGCGTTTAGGTGGTGTTATTTTGTAGCAAGCCTATTTTGAAGGATTTCGACAAGCTTGATTATGAAGGTATAATTTAGAAGACTTAATTCAAATGACTTAATTCAAAATATATAACTCAGAGAAGAGACAGAATTAAAACTTTTATTTTGTTTGCTGATTTTGTACGTCTTTTATAAAAATAAAATTTAAAATTCAACAGAATACTAAAAAACAGGCAAAAAAAAGCCCTTATAAGAAAAGGGCATGCACTCAATATATGTAAATTAACAACAAATTAGAAGCGCTAATCAAGGGAATACGTAAAGTGTAATGATGTGTTGTTACTAATTTATGACGAGCAGGTCTGTTTTTATAAATATTAATGCAAATAATCGATTTTCTATATTTTACTGAGCTTTCACATTAAAATAAAATTTACCAACGTGATTTAACAGTGTTAAAAAAGGGAATTTGAAAGGATGAAAATATTAATCGCAATATTTCTACTGGTAATATCAGTGAAGGTGTTAGCGTTACCCACTGCAAAATTTAATAGGAACTGACAAAGTTACCATAAATTTTATTACCAATAGGTCTTTTAACTAAATAAATAGCCCCATTACTCTGCATTTCTTGAAGTTTATTAAAGGGAATATAATCGGGTGTTAGCTCAAAATAATCACTATTGCTTAACTCACCAAACTTAATGCTATTTACTGCTGTATTTTGCCATTGATATAAAACGCTTCCATAAACGATAACTACATTCTCACCCGTAATACGTACAACTTTAGCTAATTGGTATTTGTGCCTAGTTTCCCGTCGATCTTTGCCGAGCTTAACTGTGAATAGTTTTAAATCTAAAAAGTAAATATCATTAGTTTGAGGAGTTAAAATAAAAACTGAAGTCTCTGCTTGTTCAGTTTTAATTGATGTGTATTTTTCATATCCCCAATAAATAATTACCAGTAACCCAATCAATAATATGAGTTTACTTAATGAAAATGATAACTTGGGTTTCAGCTTTTCGGTATCAAAGGTCTGTGTCATTTTATTCATCCTTGCTGTAGAAATATAAGCTTACTAAGTAAAAAATTGTAGTGTAAAAGTTAAATGAAAGAATAGGTGGCTAAAGTTTGTGAGGTACGAACACGGCAAACTGTTTTTTGTTTACTTGAAAATACTTATTAGTTGTTATTATAAACATGTGATCTGTGAGCTACCTTAATGACATTTACAACAAGCAGACCATCTTTTATCTCATATATTATTCGATATAATCCTTGTCGAACTCTATAGCTTTCTTTGCCTGATAACTTTATACAACCTTCACCGCGAGGATTATCCGTTAAAGAATCAATTTTACTTAAAATTTTTTGTATATCGTTTTTCGGTATAACTCGTAAATCTTTAGCTACTGACTTTTTAAAAGTAATTTTATATTTTGCCATGAGATTTCAAATCATTTAGCAGATCTTCATAAGAAATCTCGGGCTCGTTAGCTCTTTCTGATACCGCGGCCAAATCTTCTTGGTCTTCACGCATTAATAATCGAACAGCTTCATCGATTAGCTCAGAAATTGATAGATGTGCGGAGGCTGCACGCATTTTTAAGGCTTGATGTATGTCCGGTTCAAAATATACAGTAGAACGTTTAGATAAGTTACTCATGGGAATAGCTCCATTAATTAATTAACAACACTATAGCATTATAACGCCACAACATCATAACGTTATTGTGTCTCTAAGCACGCCAGCCCAAATAAACTGTTTATTCATCACGCATTATCAATGATGGTCTGCTACTCGCTGCTTTAAAACCAAGGCTTGCAACGGTAAGCCAAGTAAGCGTTGTGATTAAAATTGCGGCCAAAATAAAAACCCAAAATGCTTGTTCTATACGCTCGTTAAAATTGTCTAACCAGTCACCTACTAGCCAATAACTGAGAGGGTAGGCAATAATAATACTTATGGTCATCAATAGAAGAAATTCTTTAGCGAGTAAATTTACGATACTTAAACGGGACGCGCCTAACACTTTACGCATAGCCACTTCTTTTTGCCGACGTAGAACCGCAAACGATGCTAAACCAAAGGTACCTAAACAGGTTAATAAAATAGCCAACAAACTAAAAATTCTCACCATATTTAAGGCCTGATGTTCGCTTTTATGGGCATTGGAATAATCTTCTGATAATAGGCTGATCTCTACATCACTTAAATTCAGCTCTTTGGTTATTAATTGTTGTAGCTGTTTGCTAAGTGCAGCCATATCGACATTACTCGTTTTTATAACAATGTCGCTTGTAACACTTCGACCAAAAAAACCTAAGTTTAATGACATCGGTAATACTTGCTGCCGAGCAGAGCCAATTTTAACGTTTTCGATAACACCCACGACTTTAGCTTTCATGTTATTGAGCATTGGCTCTATTAGCATTAATCCTATAACCGCGTTTAGGTCTTGATAACCGGCTAATTCAGCCATACGACGACTAACTATGACACTGACAGTACGATTATTTTCATCATCCCTAAAATACCAATCGCCACTAAATTGTGGTGAAAAATCACGCCCTGCCAATAAGTTAAGCCCAAAGGTTTCAACAGGATAATAACTGGTAGAAATAGTGGGTTGCATAACGTCTAACTTTTCTCCATTTGGCCAAGTAAATTGTAGGTTAAACTCCATATCGTCGGTTACATTGGTATTAGAGGCGGTGACTTGTTCAACACCGGGTAAGCTTCTAATCGCTGTGAACAAACGATTTTCCTCTTGTTTATACAAAGCAGTACTAGGTAACGATTTAACAACTAGCCTTGATGATTTTTCATAGCCCACGTGTAAATTATCGATCAACTGCATTTGCTGATATAAAGATACTGCAGCGATAATTAAGCCAATAGATAAAGTACCTTGAAAACACAGGGTTAATTTGCGAACAAAAATAGCCGTGCCACCACGCACTAGGTCATCACTGAGCACGCGTTTGGCGCTAAACGAGGCAATAAATAGTGCTGGGTATAATCCCGAGAGCAATCCTACCGCTAATATTACGGCAATACTGGCCCACATAAATGCTGAACCATAATTAAAATTAAGCTCTCTGTTCATCAAAACATTAAATTCAGGTAAAGCCATTTCAACCAATGTAAATGCAAATAGCCCTGCGAGTGTTACCACGACCAAAGATTCGGTGAGAAACTGAGTAACTAGCTGTGTTTTTGTTGCCCCTAATGCTTTGCGTACACCAACTTCTTTGGCACGCTTTGCAGATTGAGCAATAGTTAAATTAATAAAGTTAATACTGGCAATGATGATCAAAATAACACTTAATCCGATGCTAATTTGCAGAACTATTGCTGAACCGCCAGTTTTCATTGCCGCAGGATCATTACCCTTAAGGTGTAAGTCTTCAATATTAACTAATGCTATTTTTACGTTTTGTTTAGCTTGCCAAGGGAAAATCAAATGGCTTTCATTAGTCAAAAGCTGAGTCAATGCAGGTATGTCAGTACCAGACAATAATTTATAATAAACATAACCATTACTCTCTTGCATCAATTTAGTTGGCATTTGAATCAGACTATCGAATTTAAAATGGGTGTTTTCAGGTAAATTTTTAAACACTGCACCTATGGTGTACTGCTCTTTACCATGATTTATTACTTGTCCAATGACTTGGCTAATTGCTTGCTGATGGCCAAAAAGCCGAAGGGCTTCATTTTCACTTAACACTAGTTGATTTGGCTGTGATAACGATTGCGTAATATCACCAGCAACAGTGGTTAAATTGACAAAATCAAGAATATTAGCCGATGCCATATAAAAGTCATTTAGCCGATGATAATTGCCAGCCACCTCAACCAAATTACTCATTCCTTGTCCAATTTCTTGCGTATTTACAAGCCGAAAAATAGCTTCAACCTGACTATTATTTTTGACTTTTTCAGCAAGCTTAAAACTACTAATAGAGATTACTTGTAAACCTACCGCAGTATAATCGGAATGGGTAAGGTAAACGCGTTCACTATCAGGGTGTTGTTTATCGTAAGACAATTCATGTTGAGCATATAATGCCATTAAAATGGCGGCAGCCAAGCCAATACTAAGGCCTATTAAGTTGAGAAAAAAATGTTGGCGATCATTTTTTATTGATCGCAATGCCGTAATAAAATAATTACCAAACATATTAAGCTACCTCAAATGACACATTTTTTTGCATATCTTTTGTCATACATTCGGGGGCAGAAACCTGACTCGCTTTATCAACCATGACTTGCCCATCTAACAATCGCACTAAGCGATCGGCATAAGCACCTTCTTTTTCTGAGTGAGTCACCATGATCACTGTAGTGCCATCATGGTTTAGCTCTCTAAGCATGGTCATGACTTCATCACCATTTTTTGAATCCAAATTACCCGTTGGCTCGTCCGCAAGAATAAGTTTCGGCTCACCCACTAAAGCACGGGCTACCGCAACACGCTGTTGTTGTCCGCCAGATAGTTGTTGAGGAAAATGATCAGCACGATGATCAATGGCTACTCGTTTTAAAATAGCTTCTACTCGTTTTTTGCGTTCAGTTTTTGAAACTTTTTGATATTGTAGGGGTAGCTCAACATTCTCATAAACGCTGAGTTCATCAATTAAATTAAAGCTTTGAAAAACAAAACCTAAAGATGATTTACGTAACTTCGCTAATTTTACTTCACTGTAAGTCGAAATATCAGCGCCTGAAAACTCATAACTTCCTGAGGTTGGTGAATCGAGCATACCCAAAATTGACAACAGTGTTGATTTACCACAACCTGAAGGCCCCATAATGGCGACAAACTCACCTTGTTTTACCGTTAAATTAATATTGTTCAGTGCCGTTGTTTCTATATCTTGAGTACGAAAAACGCGACTTAAATTGGTTAATGTGATCATCTTAATTCCCTGTATTTTTATAATTAGATTTTATGATTAGGTTTTTATAATTATCATTTGCCATTTTCATTATTCATCCCGCAAAATAAGTGATGGTCTGGTGCTAGCAACTTTAAATGCTAGGCTGGCGACAGTAAGCCAAGTTATGATTGCAACTGCCAAGACAGCCATTAGGTATACCCACAATGTTTGTTCAACACGGTTATTAAAGTTTGCTAACCAATCGCCCACCAGCCAGTAAGTTAGTGGGAAAGCGAGAACCACACCTATAACCACTAGGATCAAAAACTCTTTGGTAAGTAGGTTTACTATACCCAAGCGAGATGCACCCAGAATCTTTCGTATGGTCATTTCTTTTTGGCGGCGCAGTGCGGAAAATGAAGCTAAACCAAAAGTACCTAACATAGTTAAAAAAATGGCTAAAGAGGTGAAAATTAACACTAATTGAGATATACGTTCGTCATTTCGATAGGTTGCCTTGTAGTTCTCGGCTAACAAGCTAATTTTTGGTTCGAAGATATTGGCATCTTCACCTAATATTTCAATAATCTGTTGTTGAATATTGATCACATTTTTTGGAACTATGGTCAAAATGACATGAATAAGGCTAGAGCTAGGATAGCCGCATAAGAATATCAACCTTTGCCCATTGCCAACAACTACATCAGCGACTACACCAATAACGCGCATATCTGCAGCGTATTCCTGATTTGAATTGGAAATAGTTTTACCTATGATATCTGCAACATTGCTAAAGCCGGCTTGTTTGGCAACACTTTCAGTAATAATAGCAGCAACATTTCGTTGAAATGGCTCTGAAACTACACTATCCCAATCACCGGGAAACTCGGGGGTAAAATCACGACCAGCTAATAGTGTTAGTCCAAGCCCCTTTACTATATTAAAACCGGCACCAGTAATAGGGATACGGCTATCAGCCTTTTCTCCATTGGGCCAAGTGATTGCCTCACTCATGATTGGCGATTGGGTTATAGGAAAACCCAAAATGGTTAGCCGTTGAACACCTTCGATATTATTAAGTTTATTTACGAGTGATGAAGGGTCTTTTGTATACACTAGTTCTGCAGGCAATCTAGATATTACTAATCGTTGCTTTGTTTCGTAACCCAGAGGTAAATTTTGCAAGTGATCCAATTGTTGGCTCATGATGATTGTCGTAATAATCAAAGCAATAGAAATAGCAGCTTGCAGTACAAGTAAACATTTGCGTACTAAAGTTGCCGTATTACCATGTTGAAAATCACCACTTAACACCCGTTTTGCACTAAAAGATGAGATAAAAAATGCTGGATATAAACCGGCAATAATTCCGACTAACATAGACACTACGACAATCACCAAACTGAACTGTGACCTATAATCAATTGCTAGGTTACGATTTATCAGCACATTAAAATTAGGTAAAATAAGTTCCACTAAGGTGCATGCAATCAGCGTTGAAAAAAGCGAAATAATTACTGATTCAGATAAAAACTGAGCTACTAGCTGAGATTTACTCGCACCTAATGCTTTACGTACCCCCACTTCTTTGGCACGCTTAGTTGATTGTGCTACGGTCATATTAACAAAGTTAAAACTCGCAATTAATATTAATAACGCACTCAAGCCAACGCAGATCATCACATTTTGTTTTTCTCCTCCTTTTTTAAACTCAGCCATAGATTTTGATGTTAGATGTATATCAAGCAAGGGCATTAAGCTCAACGAAGATTTACCTTTGAGTCCATCAGTGACAGCCTGTTCAGTTAACACTTTTGCATATAATTCGGGATCTGATTGTTCTGCAAGTTTTACGTAAATATAGCTATTATTACTACTTGAATCTGTCTGATCTTGCTTTAAATAGGCTAGGCTTTTAAACGCAAAATGGGTATTCTCTGGTAAGTCTGAAAAGACTGCACGCACTGTATATTGTCCTTTAAGATGGTGCAGTGATTTTCCAATTATATCGATATTGCCAAAAATACGAACCGCTTCAGATTCACTTAATGCCAAGCTATTTGGTATACTCAAGGCACTATTAAGATCACCAGCCAATGTGTTCATATCAATAAAATTTTCAATATTTGGTGTAGCACCAAAAATATTGTTTAACTTATAGCCTTGTCCTTGATACGTTTCAGAAGTAATAACACTGTTACTGGATTCAAACGTTGTTAAGGCAAATATGTCTTCTATTTGGCTATAACTTCTACTTGTTGCGGCAACTTTTACATAATTAGAGAAAGGTAATGCTTCCATACCTATCTTAGTTAAATCTTGTGTAATGCGATACACCCGTTCAGCATCAGGCTGCTGGCTGTCATACGACAACTCATTTTGAGCAAACAATGCCATTAAAATAGCAGCCGCAAGACCTACGCTGAGCCCCAGCACGTTTAATACAAAATTAAGCTTTTGCTGTTTAAAAGCCCGCAATGCCGTAATAAAATAATTACCAAACATATTAAGCTACCTCAGATGACACATTTTTTTGCATATCTTTTGTCATACTTTCGGGTGCAGCAACCTGACTCGCTTTATCAACCATGACTTGCCCATCTAACAATCGCACTAAGCGATCGGCATAAGCACCTTCCTTTTCTGAGTGAGTCACCATAATTACTGTAGTGCCTTCACGGTTTAGCTCTCTAAGCATGGTCATGACTTCATCACCATTTTTTGAGTCCAAATTACCCGTTGGTTCATCCGCAAGAATAAGTTTCGGCTCACTCACTAATGCACGGGCTACCGCAACACGCTGTTGTTGCCCACCTGAAAGTTGTTGAGGAAAATGATCAGCACGATGATCAATGGCTACTCGTTTTAAAATAGCTTCTACTCGTTTTTTGCGTTCAGCTTTTGAAACTTTTTGATATTGTAGGGGGAGCTCAACATTTTCATAAACGTTAAGTTCATCAATTAAATTAAAGCTTTGAAAAACAAAACCTAAAGATGATTTACGTAACTTTGATAATTTTACTTCACTGTAAGTCGAAATATCAGCGCCTGAAAACTCATAACTTCCTGATGTTGGTGAATCGAGCATACCCAAAATTGACAACAGTGTTGATTTACCACAACCTGAAGGCCCCATAATGGCGACAAACTCACCTTGTTTTACCGTTAAATTAATATTGTTCAGTGCCGTTGTTTCGACATCTTGAGTACGAAAAATGCGACTTAAATTGGTTAATGTGATCATCTTAATTCCCTGTCTTTTTATAATTAGATTTTATGATTCAGTTTTATATAGTTTTATTTAGTTACTGTAATTTGAGTTGTTGCGCGTTATCGAAATTGCCATAGCTTGAGGTTATAACTTGTTCATTCAAGGTTAGGCCTGATAACACTTCGAAATAATCTTGGTTCTTTTTACCTAAACTAATATTGCGCCGTATTGCTTTATCACCGTTTGGTGCAAGTACGAAAACCCAATGACCACCACTACTTGCGAAAAAAGCGCCTCGATTTAGCAATAAAGCATTATTGTTATCACCACCGAGCATAAGTTCAGTATTAATATTTTGTCCGCGTTTTATGCCTTGTATATTTTTAGGTAAATCTACTTCAATTTGAAATTTTGCCTGACTGACTCTACTATCAATTTTACTGACTGCGGCATTAACTGTTCCACTTGCTAATTTAACCACGACAGTCATACCTTGTTGTACTTGATTTAAGTAAAATTCATCTAAGCGAATTACAAGCTTATATTCATTAGGAATATCTATTTGTCCTAAACGTGCACCATGGCTTTTAGATTCACCAATGTCGACATTTAATTCACTTAGGTAACCAGAAACAGGGGCTTTAATCAGTAAATTATCGAGATTTTTACGCGCAAATTGTAAATTTTTTTGTAGCATAGTGGCACTGTCTTGAAGTTGTTCAACTTGTACTTTTCTGATGCTGCTTTCTTGTTCTTGCCTCTCTATCGTTAATGCTTTTCTGGCTTGGTAATAATTTAAATCACTACTTATTTCGACTAGTTTATCTTTTGCTAATACGCCTTTAGCTGCTAATAATTTTGATTGTGTTAAACGGCGATTTAGATGACTAATTTGTAAATTAATTTCAAGTAAATCACGACGTAGATTTAGTCGATTAGTTACCATATTCATTTGAGTATTACGCAAAAAATTAAGTTGTTCGGTAACTTGTGCTTCTCGTCCCATCACATCAAGCTGCAAACTTGTATTACTTAAACGTACCAGAGCTTGGCCTTTTTTTACATATTCTCCTTGTTCAACTAAACGTTGCTCGACCTGACCGCCTGCAATAGTGTCAAGGTAAACGGTTGTTTTGGGTAGCACTTGACCACGCAAGCTTAACGCATCAATAAAGGCCCCTTGAATAACCGGACTAACGGTGACGTTATTTAAATTGATATTTTGACTTCGACCAACCGTTTCCCCTTGGCTTAAGCCATAAGCCGATGCAACTAAGCCTAAAACCAGTAAGGTAAGCAAACTATGTTTTAAATACTTTTGTAGTGGTGATCGCGTTATTTTTTTGTCCATTGAGATAATTCCTACTGTTTTTCATTAAATACCGCTTTATTTATTTTAATTACAAGTCTTATGCCAATTAAAATAATTGTTTTTAAACAGTGGGTTATCTATTTATTTATGCGATAGGTATTATTGGACTGTCCGTTTATAGTACACTTTGAATAATATAAAGTGTCCATTTATGGACGTTTTGATAGACGACTGATTTAGAAATACGGTAGACTAAAAAAAATATTTATAAAGTGAATTTTGGCAATGAAGCAAGCGGGCTCAATTTTAATTGTTGATGATAACCCTGATATTTTAATCGCTGTACAACTATTACTTAAACAACATTATCAAACCGTTGTCACCACAAAGACTCCTTTTGACATTGAACAGGTACTTAACGAGCAAAAAATAGAGGTTATCTTGCTCGATATGAACTTTAATTATGATGCGATAAGTGGCCAAGAAGGCTTTTATTGGTTAAAGAAAATTCTTGCACAAGATCCCTCTATTGTTGTGGTATTAATGACCGCTTATGGCGATATTCAACTAGCTGTGGATGCGATTAAAGCAGGTGCTTCAGATTTTATTGCCAAACCTTGGCAAAATGAACAATTACTCGCGATTATTACCGCTGCATTTTCTCATGCAAAAGACAAACAACAAGTAGATAAACTTACCCGTAAAACCCAAGGATTAAATCAGACGCTTAGCGGGCAACAATTTGAATTTTTAGGTCAAAGTGATGCCATGCAACAGGTGTTTGATACTATTGAAAAAGCGGCGAAAACTGATGCGAATATATTAATTACTGGTGAAAGTGGTACAGGTAAAGAATTAGCAGCACATGCGATACATTTGGCAAGTAATCGGAGTGATCAGGCCTTTATTAGCTTAGACATGGGATCGGTAGCGCAAAGCTTATTTGAAAGTGAGCTTTTTGGCCATAAAAAAGGCGCATTTACTGATGCTAAAAACGATCGTGTTGGGCGTTTTGAGCTTGCTAATGATGGCAGCCTTTTTTTAGATGAACTAGGTAATTTACCTTTAAATCAACAAGCCACTTTACTCGCTGCATTGCAAAACCGTCAAATAACTCCTGTTGGTGGAAGCCAAGCAATTAAGGTAAACATTAGGCTTATTTGTGCTACTAATGAAAACCTGCCAAATGCTGTTCAAGAAGGCAGTTTTCGACAAGATTTACTTTATCGAATTAATACCGTAGAAATTCGTTTACCAGCACTACGAGAGCGAACTGAAGATATTCCCTTACTTACTGAATATTATCTTGAGCACTTTAACCATAAATATAAAAAAACACTTAAAGCTACCGCTGGCGATTTACTCATACTTTGCCAATATAGTTGGCCTGGTAATGTGCGAGAATTGGCGCATGTTATAGAGCGCGCCGTTATTTTGAGTGACGGTAATCAGTTAGAAGTTAGTGCTATTATTAGTAGTCCATTATTAACTCAGGCTAAAGAAGACAGTTCTGCAGAATTCAATGAATTATCCGACGAGCACAAAAGTGGTGATCGCTTTAATTTAGAAGCTTTAGAGCAACGTACTGTTCGTGCTGCACTTAAATTTCACCAAGGTAATGTCAGCCAAGCAGCAAAATCTCTTGGGCTGACGCGAGGTGCAATGTACCGTCGATTAGAAAAATATGATCTTTAATTAATAATAAACACAAATAATATGAAGTGCTTTGAATTCATCATCTACTTAATAAAGCGGCTCAGTTAGTATGAAAAAAGCAACTTAAAAACCAGCTTATAAACAAATGAACAATCAATCTATATGTTAAATAATCGTACACAATTAATATTAATTATTCACTTGTTGGCTTTAATTACCAGCATTACACTAACGACCAGAGTTTATATCACGCAGGGGATATCAGCGACTTGGATCTCAATGCTTATTATCGTAGCGGCATTGTTGATTTCGTTATTTTCATTGTTTAAGTGTCAGAATAAGCAACTTATACAAGTAATAAGAGCGTTGGCTAATGGTGACAATACACTTGGTTTTAACATTAATCACCCAATGCGTCAGCATTTTGAGGGTGTTAAACAACAAATGCAGTCAGCACGTTTTGCTGCTGAGCAACAAAGTGAATTTTTAAAGGCGTTATTGGTACATATTGATCTTGCTGTGATCGTTTGTGATGCTCAAGGAAATATTATTGAGTCTAATCCTGCGGTTGCTAAACTACTTGGTAAAAGTGCAAACCACCTTAATGAGCTAGGCCATATTGGTGTTATCATTTTAGCAGCTCAAAAGAATTTACATAGCACTGTACAATGGTTACATGGAGAGCAACAAGATACGTTAACTTTACAAGTAAGTATTGCTGAAATTCAGGGGCAAACGCGTAGAATTATCACCTTACAATCAATTCATGAATTGTTGTTAAATAAAGAGCAACAGGCATACAAACGACTTACCCGCGTGCTTACTCATGAAGTTGCCAATACCATTACCCCTTTAGCTTCCATTGCACAAACTTGTCAGGGATTGATACCAAATAAACTAAGTTTTAGTGATGAAGAAAGTAAGCAAGATTTAAGCTTAGCGCTTAATACGCTCGCTGCTCGTACTCATTATTTAGGGGAATTTATTACCAGCTTTAGGCAAATTAGCAGTTTACCCATGCCAAACTTAGTACCAACGCAGCTGAATGATATTTTAGCGCGTATTCAAATTCTCCATCAACAGCAGCTTGCGGATAATAATATTACTTTAACCATTGATATTAAAAGCCAGCAACTAGTGATGTTAGATAGTGCGCAAATTGAACAGGTGCTCATCAATTTATTCAAGAATGCCATTGAAGCACTTAACGTATTGAAATTAAAAGTGAATAGACACGTTAACGTGGGTGAAATCACATTAACCGTGGCGCAAAATAACACTCAACAATTATATATTGAAGTAGCTGACAATGGTGCTGGTATTGCTAAGCATGTAATAGAGATGATTTTTGTCCCTTTTTTTACTACCAAGCAGCAAGGTACAGGTATTGGCTTGAGTCTTTCAAAGCAGATAATGATCAATCATGGTGGCGATTTAATTTATATAAATCGCCCACAAGGTGCTTGTTTTAGGTGCATATTTGGTTAATAAACATAACTAATTTGTACCTTTCTTTGCCTGTTAATTTTATTAATAAAGTAATTTAATCTCATCATTTATAACAACTCTTCCTTGATGCAAGGGGTATATATTTCTTGTGATTTTGAATAGAACTGTGTAATTTTCAATTATTAACGTTAATGAAGTCAGCCTGTGACCGAAAAAAAGCTCCAACATTTTTATATTGCTCAAGAGCAATCAATTTATTTATTAAGCCATAAAGACGCGACCAAATTAAAGCGTTGGGTTAATTTATGTCAAGCGCAATTAACTCAACTGGGTTATCAAAAAATTACCCTTATAGGTAAGGGCGCTTATGGTTTTGTTTTTGGAGGTTTTGATAAAGCAGGAATAGCGGTTGTTTTTAAATTTTCACGATTAACGCTACCCCAACACGTACAAGACAGATTAGGTGAAGAAGCTGAAATTCAAGCTGAATTAAATCATCCGAGAATTCCACAGGTTATCGAATACCGTAAGATTAAACGGCAAAACATTTTACAAATGACAAGAGCAAGCGGAGATGATCTTGAAAAAACATCTCATCAAGTTGGCCCATTATCCACTGAATTTATTGTTAAATTAGCATTGCAACTTGCAGACGTTTTGATTTATTTACGTACCAGTGAAAATCATGTAAAGAATAAACCTTATGTTCATGGCGATATTAAACCTTCAAATATTGTTTATGATCCACAAACCCAAACAATATCATTAATTGATTGGGGCTCTGCGGTTACGGCTCAACTAGATACAAAGGGACAATCAACGTCGAATAACGTGATGGATCTAATGAGTAGTGATTTACAGCATTCAAATGCGCGTTTAGGGGACGTATATTTTATCGGCCCTGATCAAATTAGTGGTGGATTATCGTCGCCACGTTTTGATGAACAAGGTCTTGCGGCAACTTTATACGCATTAGCTTCAGGGCAATCGTGTCGCTATGGTCATAAAGTTATTACGCCTAATTCATTAGGGCTACCTAAAGTATTAGCGAAAACGATCACTGGTATGTTATCCAACAATGCCGTAATTCGTTGCCAAGCAGGAGATTATTTTTTTAATAACTTACATGCTTTACGTCAGCTAGTGTTAGCAGAAAAAGAAACGTTACCGATAATTAAAGCGATTATTCCTATTTGGTTAAAGCAAAGTGAGTTTGAAGTGGATACGGTGGTTTATGGTTCGCGTAAGTCGTTTTTGCGTCAATCGTTCGATGAACATTCAAAAGAAAGCTATGAATTATCGAGAGTAGATGACGTACAACTTGAAAAGTATTATAAAAATTATTTGGTTGGTATGGGTGATACCGAAAAAGCATTTATTGCCGCGGTGAGTCGTTTAGGTAATTTTCCTGTGGTTGGCGGTTTGGCGATTAGATGGGAAAAAGAGGGGGTTTATATTGACTCTAACTTAACCATGTTTGATCCCAGTTTAGAACGGTCTTTTAATAGTGCAGTTAATACCATGGTGCAATTAGCTCAAGGGATATTTCGGATTGGTATGTTTAAAAGTTGTTTGTTTAATGCGCGAGCCACTTTGCATGTTGAGCGACGTAACGAAAATACACCTTTTATTGCTAAAGATGAGCAAAAAATTCCTTTTGAAGTCAGTGATGTACCAGAATTAGATGACATCACTCGATTACATTCATATTTTGAAGACGGCAAAGATCCTGATGAATACCTTTATTTACCTGATGAAATAATGGCAGAACTTGCACAACTTAATCTTATTCATCATACCGGATGTATAATTTTTGAGGTTTTACCTAAGCATTTAAAAATTCATAGTTATTTAATGCTACTTAACCACAATAAAAAAGCTGAATTTGAGCAATGTCTTGCGAATATTTTATCATTACTGCCAACTATCGATGGTGATGGTATTTCTGGTTTTATGAAACTACCCTATAAAGATACTCGTTTTTTTGAACATATTAATGCTTTACCCGATAAGTTTTATCCAAAAAATCCGAAGTCTTTAACAGATTAAGTCTTTTAATAGAGATTAGTCTTTAACTGATTTAACGGTTAAATAAATTTTACACACAGAGGAAACACAGATGAGTGATATTGATGAACAAGATGAAGAAAATTTTCCCGACAGTCATATAGGTGAAATGGCATGGATTGATTTATCTGTACAAAATGCAGGTGAAATAAAAAATTTTTATCAAGATGTTGTGGGTTGGGAAAGTGAAGCTGTTTCGATGGGTAGTTATGATGACTATTCAATGAATTCACCTGAAACTGGAGAACCAATCACTGGCATTTGTCACACACAAGGCATAAATAAAGATTTACCCGCTGCTTGGTTACCCTATTTTTTAGTGGCCGATATCGACCATTCAGCAGCACAAGTAAAAGCTAAAGGTGGGGAATTATTAACGCCAATAAAACCAATGGGTAACGATAGATATGTGGTATTAAAAGATCCTGCGGGGGCAATTTGTGCTTTGTATCAAAAAAATAGTGTGGCTTAAAAGAGAATGATGAACTTTTAATTTTTACATTCAAGTTGATTATTTTCCCTTGAATTTTATTCCATATATATTGGTGTACCAGTGCTGAGTTTTTGGTATGCTAAAAATAAAAAAGTTGATTAAGATAAAAAATATCAGCATTTTAGCGATATAAATACATATATTTACGTTTTAAATTGTGCTTTGGCTAACATCTTCCAATCACTTATTTTAAAAGTACTTCTATGTAAAATGTTACTTTCCTTAAAAAAATAAAAAGTGATATAAATCACAAAAGGTTGTAAATGAACTGGCGGAAAAAAATTGTTCAATCGTCTTTATTAATTGTGAGCAAAAAACTCACTATTGAGGCTATTGAATCGCAAACGTTTTATCCTGTCAGTTTAGCAGTAATGCTATCAGTTGCGCCTGTATTTTATGTGCAGTGTGCCGACTTAAAACAACAATTTGCTTTTAATATTCCTCAGCAACGGGCGGATCTTGCGCTCACTCAGTTTGCTGAGCAAGCCGATTTAACCTTACTTTTTTCGTTAGAAAAAGTAAGAGATAAAATGGCTAACCAATTAACTGGTCGTTATTCTGTTGAACAGGCAATTAATATTTTGCTTAAGAATACCGGGCTTGTTGCAAGCGTGAGTGCTAAGGGTCTGCTTTCCATAAATAACAAAGAAGATAATATTGGAAAGACAGATAACATGTTTAAAAAAAATACACTCTCAAGTGCTATTGTCGCAATTTTAGCGTCAACTACCGCGGTAAATGCTTCTGCAGCCGAGCCTAAAAAAACGAAAGTAGAAAAAGAAATTGAAAAAATAACGGTAACTGGTATTCGAGGTTCTTTATTACGATCATTGGATGTAAAAAAAGAATCTGGCGGTGTTGTTGATTCAATTTCAGCCGAAGATATTGGTAAGTTTCCTGATACTAACCTAGCTGAATCGTTGCAACGTATAACGGGAGTTTCTATCGATCGCTCTGGTGGTGAAGGTCAACTGATCACCGTTCGCGGTTTTGGTCCTCAATTTAATACAGTACTGGTTAATGGTCGTCAAATTGCTTCAGAAAATCAAAGTCGTGCCTTTAGTTTTGATACGGTTGCTGCCGAATTGGTAAAAAGTTTAGATGTACATAAAACCTCAACAGCCACCACACAATCAGGTGGTATTGGTTCAACCATTAATGTTAATACCGCTCGTCCTTTTGCTATTAATGGTTTTAAAGTTGCTGGCAGTGTGAAAGGTATTTACGACGGAAATAGTGAAAAAACAACACCGCAAATATCTGGTTTAATTAGTAATACTTTTGATGATGAAAAGTTTGGTGTGTTATTTGCCATTTCTCATCAAGAACGTAAAACACGTTTAAATCAGGCACAGATTGATGGTTGGTTGGAAAATGTAGGCATTCCTAATCCAGTAACTGAATCAGGTCAGGCGTATACCGGCAATATTTTTTCAGCACGTAACTATGATCACAAAGTAACTTTTGAAGAACGCACACGTACTAATGCTAATTTAGTGTTGCAGTATGCACCCGCTGATAATTTAATTGTTACCGCTGATGCGCTTTATTCAGATTTTGATGTTAAAACCAATGCAACGTCTTACGGACATTGGTTTACAGCACCCAATGTTACCGGTGTTAATGGGACTAATCCCGTTGTTGATGAAAATGGTACCGTTGTCGACATGTATCAAGAAGTGGGGCTAGCCACGGACATGCATGCGAAAAAATTTGATCGTTTAACCAATTCAAAATCATTTGGTTTAAATGCTGATTGGGATTATAACGATAATTTCAACATGAAATTTGATTTAAGTCATTCAACGGCCTCTCGCGATCCTAATAATGGTCGCGGCGATCAATTATCATTAATTGGTTACGCCAACCGTGTTCGTTTTCAAGTAGACAATAATATTTTACCATTATCATCAATGTTTGAATCGGCTAACCCTGCTATTTACAGTGGTCAGCAAGAACAAGATGGCGTTGCTTACGATCCTGCTGTTACGCCTGCTGGCGTGCAAGATTTTTTAAATACCGATAACAGCCGTGCGCACGTAATGTTACGTCGTGGTTGGGCTGTTGAAGATAAAGTGGACCAATTGAGATGGGACGGCACTTGGGTTAACGATGGTGATGGTCTTGCTGCGGTTAAATTTGGTACGATGTATTCAAGTGAAACTAAAAACTTAGATCGATGGGATAACGAAGGTCAAGGTTTTCATTGTGCTTTTTGTGGCTATCCAGATCTTCCTGACATGAGTGCCTTTCCTCAATATGTATTTGATGCTGGGAGTGATTTTTTAAGTGGTGTTAGTGGTAGCGGTCGTATGCCAACCTCGTGGTTAGCGCATGATGGTGAAGCGAATTTTGCCTTTTTAGAAGGGGTTGTCGGCAATGGTTTTAGTTTCGATGCGGTAAAACGTAATAAATCCTTTGAAGTTAGTGAAGATACCTTTTCATTTTATTTAGAAATGGATTTTGAAAGTGAAATTTCAGGCATGATATTTTCAAGCACCGCAGGATTCCGTTATGAAAGCACCACTACCGATGTTAAAGGTACTGACGCGCCAGTAACAAGCTTACGTATTCTCGATGAAACCGAAATGTTAGCGCAGTTTGGTCAACCAGGCTCAATTGCACAAAGTAATCGATATGATGTGATTTTACCTAACTTTAGTGCAAAACTTGAAATTACGGATGAGTTAATTGCGCGCGTTGCCGCGTCTAAAACTTTAACACGCCCAACGCTAGACAGCATGTCACCCGTTACGGTTATTGGTACTACACGTCAAGGGGGGGATTTAACCTCAACCAGTGGTAACCCTGCATTACAACCGTTTACATCTGATAATTTAGATTTATCATTAGAATGGTATTATGACGAAGCCAGTTATGCCTCTGTTGGTTATTTTAGAAAACTGGTGTCTAATTTCATTGTTAATTCTCAAGTAAGTAAAACGTTTGAATTAAGTGATGGTAGTTTATTAACCGATCCTTCTACGGGCTCAGATACTGGTGCACCAGACAGTGCAGATACAGTGGCTGAATTCACTAATACCTTACCAAACAATGGTGAATCGGCAACAGTTGATGGTTGGGAATTAGCACTACAACATTCATTTGGTGAGACTGGTTTTGGTGTTATCGCTAACGCAACGTTGGTAAGCAGTGATGCTAATTTAGATCCAGCTGACATTACTCAAGTGTTCGCGCTAACGGGTTTAAGTGACTCGGCTAACTTGGTTGGCTTTTATGAAAAAGGACCAATACAAGCGCGTTTATCTTGGAACTGGCGTGATTCTTTTGTACAAAAATTAACGCAAAGTAATGGTGATGGTCCAACGATTGTTGAAGCGTACCAACAACTTGATTTAAGTGCGAGTTATGACATTAGTGAAAACTTAACGGTATTTGTTGAAGGTATTAACTTAACTGAAGAGTATGTTCATAAACGTGGTCGTTTCGCTAATCAATTATTGTTAATTGAAGACAGTGGTCGTCGTTTTGGCTTTGGTATTAGAGGAAGTTTTTAAATTTTAATTAACCATTAAAATTTAAATTCAAACAGATCATTAATCACGATTAATGATCTGTTTTTATCTCAATTTATTCTGTACATCAAAGGTTAAAATATGAATAACTCAATTAAAACCGTTGTTATTGTTGGTGGTGGCACTGCTGGTTGGTTAACTGCTGGGCAAATTGCTGCACGGCATAATCAAAAAACAGCTGATTTATCGAAACAACCCATTGTTAAAGTTATATTGATTGAATCACCAAGTATTCCTACAGTTGGCGTTGGAGAAGGAACATGGCCAACGATGCGCAGTACCTTAATTGATTTAGGGATCAGCGAAACAGATTTTATAAGAGAATGTGATGCAAGTTTTAAACAAGGTGCTAAATTTGCCAAATGGGTAGATGGTAGTGACGACGACTTTTATTATCATCCCTTAGTATTGCCACAAGGTTTTGCAAAAGGAGACATCGCCGCATATTGGCTCGCCGATCAAGCCCGATCATCCCAGTCAGAATCATTTTCAAATTCAGTGTGTTTTCAAGAAGCGCTTTGCGAACAAGGTTTAGCACCTAAAACGATCCGTACCCCTGAGTTTTCAGATATTGCTAACTATGCTTATCATTTAGATGCGGGTAAATTTTCAGCTTTTCTTAAAAAACATTGTTTAGAAAATTTAGGCGTGATTTACATTAGTGATGATGTAACCGGCATTAATTCTGCCGATAATGGTGATATATGCTCGGTTATTACTAAAAATAACGGTGATGTTGGCGGTGATTTATTTGTAGATTGTTCAGGTTTTTCGTCGTTATTATTAGCAAAACATTATCAAATTCCTTTTGTTGATTGTAATGATGTATTGTTTATCGACAATGCATTAGCGGTACAAATTCCTTACCCTGACGATGAATCACCTATTGCTTCGCATACCATTTCTACAGCACAAAAAGCTGGATGGATTTGGGATATTGGTTTACCAAGTCGTCGCGGTGTCGGACACGTTTATTCATCGCGCCACACTACGGAACACGAAGCTAAACAAGCACTTGCGGATTATGTTGGGGAAACGGTTGAATCATTAACCTTTAAAAAAATACCGATCCGTAGTGGTCACCGAGAAAAATTTTGGCATAAAAACTGTGTCGCGGTAGGTTTATCTGCTGGATTTTTAGAGCCACTTGAAGCCTCTGCATTAGTACTTGTTGAATTATCTGCTCGTATGATCAGTGAGCAATTACCCGCTAATAGAGAAGTGATGGATATTGTTGCCAAGCGTTTTAATGAAACATTTTTATATCGTTGGGATAAAATAATCGATTTCTTAAAATTACATTATATTTTAAGTAAACGTAGTGATAGTGCCTTTTGGAGAGACAATCGTGATCCGCAAACTATTCCTCAAAGTTTACAAGATTTAATAAAACTGTGGAGTTACCGATCTCCTGCGGATTTAGATTTTACCAGCAATAATGAAGTGTTTCCTGCAGCCAGTTATCAATATGTACTTTATGGTATGGGCTTTCAAAGCCGCTATGAAGATTTTTCACCAAGTTTAAATAATTGGGCTTTTGCAGAACAACAGTTTGTACAAAACAAAAAAATGACTGAACAGGCTATTGCCAATTTACCGAGTAATAGAGAGTTAATAAATAAAATCAAAGAATATGGTTTTAGCTCAATTTAGTGTTTGTATTAAATAGCTTGATCAGATTATTAGAACCCCTTTTAAAAGAGAAAAGTCATGACCAATTTAGTCGCAATAGATAATAAAATTCATAAACAAGTGCGCATAGACAGTAACAAAGCTGAATTACATGGTGCAGAATTGCATTTGATCCCAGTAGTTTTATCTGAATTTGTTAACTTAGCGGTGCAGTACCCAATAGTGCTTACCAAAAATGGTGATACTGGGCAGTTTATTTGTGTTGCCATGTTAGGTTTTAAACCCCATGAAAATTTGTTTTGGCAACATGAACAATGGCAAGGACTTTACCTACCGTTACAAATACAACGACAGCCTTTTTTTGTTGGTAATGTTGACGTTAAAAATACAGAACAAGGTATAAGCTCTCAACAAGTGGTTTGTGTTGATTTTGACAGCCCAACCATAGTTGAAAACTGTCATAACAAAAACCAAGGGGAGCCATTGTTTACAGATGATGGTAGTGAAACTGAATTTTTTCAACAAGCTAAAGCTCGACTTGCGCAATTGCTACAAGGTGAAGTGACTAATCAACATTTTATCGAGCAACTTAATGAATTAAATTTACTACAACCTTTGTCTGTTGAAATCAGCTTCATTAATCAAGAAAAAACACGGTTAAACGGTTTGTATACGATAGATAAAGAAAAGCTATCAGCGTTGTCTGAGCAAAATGTGTTTACATTGCATCAAGCTGGCTTCCTTGAAGCTATTTACACAATGATTGCCTCACTAGGGCAAATTTATGCGTTAATTGATAAAAAAAATAAGCGACTTGAAGAAAAATAAAATGACAGAATCTTCAGTCGCGTTATTTGATTTTAACGTTAATAAAAAGAGTAAGGTAACGGTAATTAACGTTGGAAATGAGGCGGTGCCGATTATTGTTATTGAGCAATTGTGCGAGGATCCTGAGGCTTTAATTAGTTTTGCAGCGCCAGTCAGTTCTTTTGGTGATGGTGGTGGCTTTTATCCAGGTATTCGTAAAACTTTGCCTGATTGTTACGCCAAACAAATATGTCAGCATTATTTACCTGTGATGCAAAAAATTTATCAACTTGAGCCTTCAAGTAAAGCGGAGGTTATTTTATCCGCTTTATCCCTTGCAACTACACCAGCAGAACAACTTAGACCAATTCAAACGTTACCACATTTTGATACCGAACAATCGAATCAATTTGCACTAGTACATTATTTATGCGAACAACAACATGGCGGTACCTCTTTTTATCGTCATAGAAAAACAGGTTATGAAAGCATTACCAATTCACGATTATCTGAGTATGGAACGTTACTTAAACAGCAAGCGATAAAAAATGAAATTCATAAAAAGTTATCCTATATAAATAGTGATCATCACTTATTTGAACGAATACATAAAATTGATGCAAAAATGAATAAAGCGATAATTTACCCGAGTAATCTTTTGCACTCAGGAAATATAAATGTCGCAACAGGCTTGCCCTGTGATGTTAACAAAGGACGTTTAACAACGAGTAGTTTTATCGTGATAAAATAATAATTATTAACGAATTAATTTTATTTAAAATAAATTTATTTATTACTAGAGGAAAAATTTTGTTCATTCGTCTTAGTAGTTAAGTCGTAAATAATTATTAAAAATGTAGAAAATTATGACAACAGAAGATCCATTACATACTATTTTTATGTCAGCACGTAAAACGCTCACACGAGTTATTTCTCGTATTGTGCCGCCACGTGAAATTGAAGATATTGTTCAGGAAACCTATGTAAGAATTTGTCAGATTGAGCAAAAAGAAAAAATTAAGCAACCGCGATCATTTTTAATGAAAACAGCAAAAAATTTGGCAATTGATCATTTAAAACGAGCAGAGGTTAGGTTAGTTGATTCTGCTGAAAACTTTAATGAATTTGATTTATTTCCACCAGATGAAGATGAAATATATAATCAAGTTGCTAATAATGAAGAGTTTGCTCAATATTGTGAGGCAATTAGGCATTTACCCATTCAGTGTCGAAAAGTTTTTATATTAAAAAAAGTTTATGGTTACTCACAAAAAGAAATAGCGCAACAACTTGAATTAAGTCAAAGTACGGTTGAAAAACATGTAGCGCTTGGTGTTAAACGTTGCACTTATTATATGATGCAAATAGCCAGAGGTGAAAGTAAAGAAAGCATGAACAAATTATTAAGTGCTCATCAACAAGAAGGACATGCAAATGACTAACGTATATCCACTGATGAATGATGACGCTAAATTTGAACAAGCGAGTCATTGGATCGCCAAAATTGATCGCGAATTAACGCCTACAGAACAACAGGAATTTAAACACTGGCTTGCTCAAGACATTAAGCATCAAGAATTGATCATTGAAATGTCGAGTTTGTGGGACAAAATGGATGCTTTAGATCGCTTAGCTGAATTATTTCCTGATGCGAATAAAGCGGGTAGTACAAAACAGAACTCGTCAACAATCAAAAAATGGAGCATAGCTTTAGCGGCTTCCTTAATATTAGCTGTTTTTGTTGGCTTACTTCCCAATAGTCATTTTGAATCGCTAACCAATAGTGAACAAGATTTTGTGCGTTATGAAACCGCAATTGGTGAAAGTAGTACTATTTATCTACCTGATAATTCTAAAGTATTACTCAATACTGACAGCGTATTGCTAGTGCGTTATACCGATGATTATCGCTTGCTTGAATTAAAACGTGGTGAATTACTGGTTGAAGTTGCCCACGATAAAACAAGACCGCTAAGTGTGATTGCTAATAATAAAGTGATCCAAGCTGTTGGTACGGCTTTTAATGTACAGATGAGTTCGCAAAATGTAGAGCTAATTGTAACCGACGGTCGAGTGCTTGTTGGACAGATTAAACCAGAGGTTGAACCAACACTGGAAACCCTGACTATACCAAGTACTTCTTTAGCTGTATCAAAAGGTGAAATGGCGACTTTAGATGTAAATCGGCATGGTAAAAGCAAAAATAAAATCAGTAAAATTGATACTATAAGTATTGCGAAGAATTTATCTTGGCGTCAAGGTCATCTAGTGTTTAAAGGTGAATCTTTAGCTGAGGCAATGGCTGAGGTGAGTCGTTATACTTCGGTTAAATTTGAAATTGCTGACGAAGAATTAAAAAAGATAAAAATAGCAGGTCGCTTTAAAACAGGTGATATTAACGGCTTAATTGGTGCGCTAAATAACAATTTTAATATCAAAACCGACCGAGTAAATAAAAATTTAGTGGTGTTAAGAAAACAAAGTTAAAAATTATGTGGATCCCTTTAACCAGCGATAGTTTATCGCTGGTATTTTTTTTATTTTTGAAAGTAAAAACGCTATATCAATCCTACATTTTAAAATAACTTGAGTATATGATTAACATTAGAAAGAAATAAATAATAAATAATAAATAATAAATAATAAATTTACGCTAATAGAAACAATCTACTTATCTCTTACTTATATTTTGCATGAGATAATATTTACATTCACATAAGAAAGGATAAATTAATGAAACCTTCCTCGGATCTTTCAATTAAAAAACTCAACGAGACTGAAGCGATTCAAAGCTCTGTCATCTATGTATTATTTATTTCATCGGTGGCAGCAATAGGGGGATTTTTATTTGGTTTTGATTCTGGCGTTATCAATGGCACAGTGACCGCGTTAGGACATGCCTTTAACTCTAATGATGTAACAACGGGATTTAATGTTGCCTCAGTATTACTTGGTTGTGCGGTTGGTGCCTTAATGGCCGGGCCTATATCTGACCACTACGGTCGCAAACCGATAATGTTAATAACCGCGATAATATTTGCAATTAGTGCCTATGGTTCTGGCATGGCAGATTCCTCCGCTGAATTTATTTTTTATCGATTAGTGGGCGGTTTAGGTATTGGTGCAGCATCAGTATTGGCACCGGCTTATATTGCCGAGGTAGCACCAGCAGCCTTACGAGGACGTTTAGCGACCTTACAACAATTAGCGATTGTATTAGGTTTATTTGCCGCTTTCTTAAGTAATTATGTTATTGCTTCTCAAGCAGGTAGTGCGGAAGCCGCCTTCATACTTGACATTGCCGCATGGCGTTGGATGTTTTGGATTGAATTAATCCCTTCATTGTTGTTTTTAGCTGGGGTGGCATTTATCCCTGAATCGCCTCGATTTTTGGTTGCTCAAGGAAAAATAGAAGAAGCGCGAAGTATTTTTAAACGTATTGCAACAGGTGCTGAAAATGAACAGGTTACAGAAGTTAAAAAATCATTGCACGGCAATACAAAACCCAGTATCTCTGATTTATTTATAGAAGGTAAGAAAAAAATTCATCCCATTATTTGGGTTGGTATTGCGTTATCTGTTTTTCAGCAGTTTGTTGGCATTAATGTTGTTTTTTATTATGGTGCTGAACTGTGGCAAGCCGCAGGTTTTGATGAATCACAATCATTATTCATCAATGTACTTACCGGCACAACCAATATTGTTTCAACCTTTATTGCTATTGCTTTAGTTGACAAAGTTGGACGGAAACCACTTTTACTTGTTGGTAGTGTTGGTATGTTTATCAGTTTAGGCGCGCTAACGTTTATTTTTGGCACAGCTGGTTTTAACGAGGTTGGTAAATTAGCATTAACGGAAGGTATGGGGACTTTTGCCTTAGTTATGGCAAATTTGTTTGTGGTATTTTTTGGTTTGAGTTGGGGGCCAATAGTTTGGGTGTTATTAGGTGAAATGTTCAATAATCGTATTCGTGGCGCTGCGTTAGCTGTGGCTGCAAGTGCTCAATGGATCGCAAATTTTGCCATTACCATGAGTTTTCCGGTTTTACTTGGTAGTGTTGGTTTAGCAGGAGCTTATGGCTTATATGCTGCTTCTGCTTTTATCAGTATTATTTTTGTTATTAAATACATTAAAGAAACTCGCGGTGTCCGTTTAGAAGAAATGTAGTTGATCTTGAAACCGCTTTTGTGTGACAAGCTTTTAAATTAAAGCTTGTCATATTTTAGCTATAACCACGTTATTGCGACCATTATTTTTTGCCTCATAGAGCGCATCGTCAACTTTTTTGAAAACTTCATCTTCATTGTTCTGATCTGTTGGGGTAATAACAATTACTCCCATAGAAACGGTAACATAAGGTCCTGCACTATTTCCTTTGTGCTCTATTCTATGGTCTTCAAGTTGTTTTCTATAGTTATTAGCAAATTGTTCGGCGTCGTTTTCATTCATATTTTCAGCAAGTATTCCAAATTCTTCACCACCGAGGCGAAAACTAAAATCACTAGGTCGACGGTGAATTTCATTCAGATTTTTCCCTATCATGGCTAAAACATTATCACCTTTTTGGTGACCATAAATGTCGTTATATTGCTTAAAATGATCGACATCGAACATAATGAAAACCAAATTTTTACCATCTCTTTTTGTCCTTCGTAATTCTTGGCTAAAAAGGGTATTAAAATGCCTGCGGTTGTATAATCCAGTTAATGCGTCGGTAATGGAAAGCTGTTCTATTTTCTTTTTGTCGGTAATATCATGATCGATGGATAGAAATCCTGTTATTTCACTTACTTCATTTAGAGTTGATGTAATGCTAGTTTCTACCCAGTAGTCGTGACCGCCTTTTGTTTTGTTTTTAAATATCCCATTCCATTTCTCTCCAGCCATGAGTGTTTCCCATAGAGTTTTGTAAAGACTATTAGGAGTGTCAGGGTGACTGATTAAATTATGGGTTTTACCGAGTAATTCCTTTCTAGAATAACCAGATACCCGACAGAATGCATCACTAACGGAAGTAATTTTGCCGTTAATATCGGTAGATGAAGTAATAACGTTTTCATCAACAATGAAAATATATTGTTCAAGCTGTTGTTGTGCTTGTCGAAACAGTGTTACATCATGTACTGTTCCTAGCATGGATAAAGGCTCTCCTAGTTCATTGCGTGTGATTTCACCAATTTCATGAACTATTCGAATGGAACCATCAGGATGAACCACACGATGATCCAGGGAGTAAGGTTTAACATTATCCAGAGCTTCTTGCACAGCATTACTTACCATTTCACGATCGTCTGAATGTACGGCTTCTAAAAATGCCTCATAGGTAGCTGCAAATTGTTGAGGTTGTAAACCAAAAATGCGATAGATTTCATTTGACCAAATTAATCCATTATTGACGATGTCCCATTCCCAGTTGCCGATATGAGCGATTTCTTGAGCTCGATTTAACATCCTTTCTGCCTGTGTTAGTTTTGTGGTACGCTCGGCAATCAATGTTTCCATAGAAAACTTATATTTTTCGATTTCTTGAGCCATTTTATTGAAGTTTATCGCCAAAATTCCCATTTCATTATTGGAGGAAACCTCAGCTCTTACTTTGAAGTTACTATTAGAAAAGTCATTGACGGTTAAAATGAGTTTTTTTATTGGGTCGGTAATGCTTTTGACCGCAATTAATATTCCGATAATTACTAACAGGAATACAATCAGTAATAGTCCCCCTGCCAATAAGTCTTGTTGATAAATGGAATTAAATGCTTCAGATTGATCTATTTTAAGTACTAATCCCCAACCTAAAGAAGGTACATAGTCCCAAGCTGCGACAATTTTATGACCAAGATAGTCAGTGGTTAATCCTGATCCCTTTTTTCCTAGGGCCGCTTGAAGTATGGGAGTATTGCTGTCTTTTGAAAATACTAAACCTTTTTCTAAAGCTTTAGGTCGATTACGAAGTGGCCCCGCAGCAATTATAGCGCCGTTTTCTAGTTTTCTACTGGCTACTAATTTACCGCTTTTACCTAAGCCAACATAATCTTTAAAAATATTAAACAAGCTATCTTCGTTAAGTTGTATTGCCACCGCGCCTAGCAGTTCATTCCCAGAAAAAACAGGAGCAGCGATAAAAGCTGCTGATTTATTGGATGGAGGATAATATAAAAATGGAGAGATTTTAGGTACATGTAAGGTAATTGCTTGGTTGAATGCCCAAGCTAAACCACTTTCTTGATAAGGGGCTTTTTTAAGGTTAGCACCTAAGTCTTTTTCTTTGAGCAGAGTGTAAATAATATCGCCAGATTTATTGATAAAGAAAATATCGTAATACCCCATACGTTGCTGAGTATCTCTTAAGAACGTGAGTGTATTGCTGTTTAATTCAGGAAGATTTTCAGGTTGAAATTCGCGTTCAGAATAATATTCGGACGCCTCTTGTAAGGACTTAACCACCACAGGAACTTTTGCTAATGTAATAATGCTATTGGTAACTTCTTTAACATACAACTCAATACGGGCTATTTTATCATGTATAATATCATCAAGATGCTCAGTCCACTGTTGAATAATTTGGTTGCGGTTGTTATGTCTAGCAATGGTGGTGCTTATGGCTAATGGAATAAGTGCAAGAACCAAAAACCAAAGACTAATTTGCCATGCGATTTTCGATTTAAAATTTTTTTTCATAGCGCATTCTCTCAGCTAACTTTTATTTACTTAAGTCATATAATAAGTTGGTTAAAAATAATAAGAAACGAACAGCAGTCAGCTGAATATAAATCCGTTTGCACACATTGATATACAAACTATAGGATGAATATTGATTGCATTCAAATTACATCGGTTAATTAAAACTGAAAAGCGCTGGGTTTTCTTTCCGTAAATTAGTTATAAGTATTATGCTAAGAAAAAAAACACTAAAAACCACATAAAAGTATGTTGATGTATGATTTTATTTTACATTATCCTTTCCCATTTTATTATTTTATTATTTTATTAAACAAGGTAACGATGCATTAGCACAACGCCTCAAAACAGAGTTAATAATGGCATTAGAGGATGGTAGCTGGATTCTACTTATGACAAGTCATCCTGTAACTAAAAATCTATTTCTATTAAATCAATGGAATAATCGCCACTTTATTGAACTAAGTAATAAAAACCTTCCCGCTAACACGCTCATTAATTAGAAAAATTTCTGGTTTACTGTCCAAAAATAAATCGAAATATTCAATTTGTTTTTTTTATTTTATTAAACTGACACTTGTGTCAGGTTTTTGTTCTGCTATATTAATACAATTGAAATAGATCATTTTGCCAATAAACAAGATCTCACCGGAACAAATTATGACAAAAAGCACAGTTCGTTTTTTATTAAATAACGATGAAGTAACCTTAGATAATCTCGATCCTAATTTAACGGTATTACAATATTTGCGAGAGCAACAATTTAATACTGGCACTAAAGAAGGTTGTTGCTCGGGTGATTGTGGTGCTTGTACCGTTGTGGTGGCTGAACTCGCTACAGACAATAATAAAGCGTTAACTTATAAATCGATCAATTCGTGTATCTGTTTCGTTGGCAGTTTACATGGCAAACAATTAATTACGGTTGAACATTTAAAGCAAGGTGCGAAGTTACATCATGTACAACAATCGATGGTTGACAATCATGGCTCGCAATGTGGTTTTTGTACACCCGGTTTTGTGATGTCGTCATTTGCTTTACACAAAGCAAACAATACACCTAATCGAGATGAAGTGGTTGAAGCGCTTGCTGGAAATTTATGCCGCTGTACTGGCTATCGTTCAATTATTGATGCGGCAATGGTATCAAGTGAACCTGCCGAAGCAGACTCTTTTGCTCAGCATTATCAACAAACAGTTGAGCAATTAAATTATTTTAAAACCTTACCATCGGCAACGCTTACTAACAGTAAAAACTATTATTTTGCGCCAAAATCGATTGATGAGCTTGCACAATATCTTATTGAAAAACCATCGGCAACGCTTGTTGCTGGCGGTACTGACTTAGCCCTTTCGGTGACGCAAAATTTAGTGGTTATTGATGATCTCGTTTACTTAGGTGATGTCGCTGAGTTGCACACCATAGAAAATAATGAGCAGCAATTTATTATTGGCTCCGCGGTGCCTTATAGTGAATTTACACCTATGCTGCATGAGGAATACCATGAGTTAGGTGAAATGATAGAACGCATTGGTTCAAAACAAGTGCGCAATAACGGTACTTTAGGCGGTAACATTGGAAATGCATCGCCCATTGGTGATATGCCACCTGCGTTAATTGCTCTAGGGGCTGAGATGACACTGCGGCGTGGTGAAAGCGAACGTAAAATTCTCGTCGAAGATTATTTTTTAGGTTATAAACAAACAGTATTAGCGGGATCAGAATTTATTAGAAACATCTACATTCCAAAAGCAAAGCCAAACCAAACGGTAAAATTATACAAAATATCGAAACGTATCGATGATGATATTTCTGCAGTACTAGCCGCTTTTTTTATAGAGATTGAGCAAAATATAGTGACTAACTTACGATTTGCTTTTGGAGGCATGGCCGCTATTCCAATGCGAGCAAAACATTGTGAAGCCGTGTTGATAAATAAGCCTTTTAATCAAGAAAACATCAAAGCCGCACAACAAGCACTAACACAAGATTTTCAGCCCATGACTGATGTGCGTGCTAGTGACAAATATAGAATGAAAGTGGCACAAAACTTAATACAAAAATGCTATCTAGAATTACAAAATGAAATGCAAAAGAACAGCATTGAAACACGAGTGGTAAATTATGCGTAGTCTTATTGAAATCAACACAGCCAATTTATCAGACACCAGTCAAAAAAGTATTGGCTTAGGAGGGGTAGGTCGCTCAACAAAACATGAAAGTGCCGATAAACACGTGAGTGGTGAAGCGCTTTATATTGATGATCGTCCTGAACCTAGAGGCCAGTTACATGCCGCTGTAGGCCAAAGTAGCATTGCTTATGGCAATATTAAAAGTATTGATTTATCTGCCGTTAAAGAGGCTGAAGGCGTGGTGGCAGTGATCACTGTAGATAATGTGCCGGGTCACACGGATATTGGTCCTGTTTTTCCAGGCGATCCCATTTTAACTCTGGGTAAAGTAGAATATGTTGGCCAACCTATTTTCGCGGTTGCTGCAACAACTCATGATTTAGCGCAGCGCGCTGTTAAGCTTGCCAAAATTGACTATGAAGTGCTTGACGCGGTATTAACGGTAAAAGATGCGTTAGCCAAACAAAACTTTGTTCGCCCCCCATTTACGATGAAACGTGGTGATTCAGATCTAGCAATCGTTAATGCCGAACATCAATTGTCGGGTGAAATTAGTGTTGGCGGCCAAGAACACTTTTATCTTGAAGGACAAGTGTCTTCCGCAGAGCCCACCGAAGATGGAGGGATGACGGTATTTTCTTCTTCACAACATCCCAGTGAAGTACAAAAGTTAGTTGCTGAAGTTTTAGATATTCCGTTAAATAAAGTCATTGTTGATACTCGTCGTATGGGCGGCGGTTTTGGTGGAAAAGAAACACAAGCAGCACCTTGGGCGTGTATTGCGGCACTGCTTGCTAATGAAAGTAAACGCCCCGTTAAAATGAAACTCAATCGTTCAGACGATATGTGTATGACGGGTAAACGACATCCGTTTGAAAATAATTATACCGTCGGCTTTGATGCTAATGGTCAAATTAAAGGTATTAACATTACCGTTAATGGTAATTGTGGTTATTCACCTGATTTGTCTGATGCCATTGTCGACAGGGCGATGTTTCACTCCGACAATGCCTATTTTTTAGATCAAGCTACAGTGACGGGTAATCGTTGTAAATTAAATACGGTTTCGCATACAGCCTATCGTGGTTTTGGTGGCCCACAAGGCATGATGACCATCGAAATGGTAATGGATGATATTGCTCGTCACCTTGGTAAAGACCCCTTAGAAATTCGTAAAATTAACTTATATGGTAAAGGTGAACGTAACGAAACCCATTATCATCAAACTGTTGAACATAATAAAATGGCTGAACTTATTACTAGCCTAGAAGAGAGTTCAGACTACCAAGCTCGTCGAAAAAGTATTCATCAATTTAACCGTGAAAACACCATTTTGAAAAAAGGTATTGCCTTAACGCCCGTTAAATTTGGTATTTCTTTTACGGTGCAGCATTTAAATCAGGCGGGTGCATTAGTGCATGTTTATACCGACGGTACCATTCATTTGAATCATGGTGGCACTGAAATGGGACAAGGCTTATTCACTAAAGTGGCGCAAATTGTTGCTGAAGAATTTCAGGTTGATGTTGATACCGTTGGTGTTTCAGCGACACGTACGGATAAAGTGCCCAATACTTCACCAACGGCAGCTTCCTCTGGTACCGATTTAAATGGTAAAGCGGCACAAGCGGCAGCAAAAACCATTAAAGCGCGCTTGATCACGTTTGCCTGCGAGCAATATCAAGTGCATGAAAGCGAGATCAGTTTTGCTGAAAATCAAGTGCATATTGGCGAACAAACATTAAGTTTTGCTGAGCTTGTTCAGCAAGCCTACATGGCGCGAGTTTCGTTATCGGCAACGGGTTTTTATAAAACGCCTAAAATTCATTTTGATCGCGCCACGGGTAAAGGCAGACCATTCTTTTACTTCTCAACGGGGGCGGCGGTATCTGAGGTGATCATTGATACGTTAACCGGTGAATACAAACTACTTCGCACTGATATTTTGCATGATGTTGGTCATTCTTTAAATCCTGCTATTGATAAAGGGCAAATTGAAGGGGCTTTTATTCAAGGTATGGGTTGGTTAACCACTGAAGAATTAGTGTGGAATGAGCAAGGGCGCTTATTATCAAATAATCCGGCAACTTATAAAATTCCGGCGATCAGTGATGCTCCAGTTGATTTTCGCGTGAGTTTAGTTCCTGATGATCCTAATCGTGAACAGACCATCTACAACTCAAAAGCGGTTGGTGAACCCCCCTTTATGTTGGGCATATCTGTTTGGTCTGCGCTTAAAGATGCCATTGCGAGTGTTGGTAATTATCAGCAAAGTCCTGTACTGGATACCCCCTCAACCCCTGAGCGTGTGCTTTGGGCCGTTGAAACAATGAAAGCACCATTATAAGGCTTGTGGGGAATTAGGCGTGAGTAAAAACATGAGTATAAACAATAAAATAAGTATGAACTGGAACCGTGCCGCTTATCAATTAAGTAAGCAAGGTAAAGCTTATGTTTTAGTCACCTTGGTTGGTGTTTCTGGTTCAACGCCCAGAAATAGTGGCACTAAAATGGTGATTAGCCAAGATGAAACCTTTGACACTATTGGCGGTGGGCATTTAGAGCACAAAGCTATTAAATACGCGCAAAAAATGTTGGCGAGTGGTAAAAACGATCAACATTTAGAGCATTTTCAACTCGGTAGTAATTTAGGTCAATGTTGTGGTGGCAATGCGAGCGTATTGTTTGAATGCTTTGCTGCTGTTGGTGTCAATATCATGCTCTTTGGTGCCGGTCATGTAGGTCAGGCGTTAATCCCTATTTTGGCGCAATTACCGTGTCAAATTACTTGGGTAGATAGCCGCGAAGCACAGTTTCCTGATTATATGAATAGTAATATCGACCTTTACCATAATGTCCATAAAGTGGTTAGCGAAGAACCCGAGCTAGAAGTCGCCAGCATGCCTGATAAGAGCTATTTTGTAGTGATGACCCATAACCATCAGATGGACTTTGACATTTCACAAGCCATTTTAAAGCGTGGCGATTTTGCTTATTTAGGACTGATTGCCTCAGACACTAAATGGCGGCGTTTTCAACAGCGTTATAAGCATCGTGATATTGATCCACAACAAGTTGCGCGAATGAATTGTCCCATTGGGCTTGCGCAAGTGGTGGGTAAATTACCTATGGAGGTCGCAGTGTCTGTGGCTGCAGAAATTATTAATGTTTACCAAACCCAGCAGTTAGCACAAGATAAACAGGCTCAACCCATTGATAAAAAATCTAAAAGTAAAGTTCGCCCAAAATCTCAACAGGGTATTTGTTGGCAAGAATTAAAGCAATCACTTACCACAGATTAATTGGTAGTTGTTCGCTAATCCCTAAGGTAGGAGAAAAAAGTGTCTCATTTTGCCCTGCAAAGTAAAAATGTCATCGTAAACACGCATAGCGTTAATAACGGGATCAGTGAAATGATCGCCGCTTGCGTGGAAGTTAAAAATGAACTCATTCATGCTATTCATCCTTATGGGCAGGCATTAACGTGCCAAGTAATCGACTATGGCGAACAAGTTATTATGCCCGGTTTAGTGGACTCGCACGTACATATTAATGAGCCTGGTCGTACAGAATGGGAAGGTTTTAATACTGCCACTCAGGCCGCGGCAGCAGGTGGTATTACCGCATTAGTTGATATGCCATTAAATTGTATTCCGGTAACTACCACCAAAGCCGCATTTCAAGAAAAGCTCACGGCAGTTAAAGATAAATTATGGGTAGATTGCGGTTTTTGGGGAGGTGTTATACCTCAAAATATTAATGACTTAGACGAACTCCTTAATGCTGGAGTTCTGGGAGTTAAGTCATTCTTAATTGACTCTGGTATTGCCGAATTCCCCAATGTTGAAGCCAAAGATATTCGCGCGGCTATGCCTATTCTCGCTAAGCACGATGTGCCTTATTTAATTCATGCAGAATTAGATTGTGGTAGTTTTAATGAGGTGGTGATCACAGAAAAGTACAACAGTTTTTTAGCCTCTCGTCCGAAAAAGTGGGAAAACGAGGCCATTTCGTTAATGGTTGATATGGCACGTGAATCTAAAAACAAGGGTGATAATTGTAAAATTCATATTGTCCATTTATCGTCTGATGAAGCATTAGCCAGTATTGCCGAGGCCAAAAGTGAAGGTTTACGCTTTAGTGCTGAAACGTGTCCGCATTACCTAACCATTGCTTCGGAAAGTATTCCAGACGGTAAAACGCTATTTAAATGTTGTCCGCCAATTCGTGAAAATAAAAACCGTGAACACCTATGGCAGGCGATCAGTGATGGACGAATTGATTTTATTGTTTCTGATCATTCTCCTTGTACACCTGAATTAAAGCATATTGATACCGGCGATATTGAAAAAGCATGGGGTGGTATTTCGGCACTACAATTTGGTTTACCGTTGATCTGGACCGAAGCCAAGGCACGAGGTTTTAGTTTAGTCGATATGGCGCGATTAATGTCGAGCGAAACGGCAAAGTTTGCGGGTTTAGACAGCATTAAAGGGCAAATTTCAGTGGGCTTGCACGCGGATTTTTTAGTCTTTGATCCCGAGCATAGTTATGAGATCACCAATGAGATGATCAAACATCGCCATCACATTACACCGTATGCTGGCCGAACGGTTACGGGTCAAGTCCAACATACTTATGTACGAGGTCATCATGTTTATCAACACGATAAATTCATTAATACACCGATAGGAAAGCCATTGCTTAAAGGACAACTTTAATATTTTGTCTGTCTTTTTGAACCCGATTAGCTAGAGATTAAATCCTAAAACGAGTTCAAGATGACGATTTTACTCTATCGTATTTAATATCTAAACAGCTAGTAGCACCATGTATAAGAATGGTAATAAATAAAAATTAGGAACAACAGTCCATGATGTCAACAATTGATACTCAGCAGCAAAACAAATTATCAGGCGATGCGCTTGAATTAGAAAACCAATTAAAAACACATTGCGTTGATTTAGCCAGTGAACGTGTGGGTGGTGAAACACTCTCTTGTAGCGATGACTTTTTTGCTGGCATGGAAAATTTAATTAAACCCGGCCGTGGTATTTTTATTGATGATAAATTTACCGATCGTGGCAAATGGATGGACGGCTGGGAGTCTCGTCGTAGTTATGGTCGTGCTCATCGAAAAGAAAGTGGCCAAGACTTCGACTGGTGCATTATTCGTTTAGGCATTAAAGGCGTTATTCGTGGTTTTGATATTGACACCAACTATTTTAGAGGTAATGCACCTGAGTCTGTTTCAGTTGAGGCCTGTGTTAGTGACGTTGAACCAAACGCTGATACAGCTTGGGAAACGCTACTAGTACAAGTGTCGGTTACAGCCCATAGCCAAAATATTTTCACACTTAATAACGATAAAGCATACACTCATGTACGCTTGAATATGTTTCCTGATGGAGGTATTGCGCGTTTACGTGTATATGGTGAAGCTGATGTTAACTGGGAACAATTTATTGATGGCGAGTTAATTGATTTAGCTTACATTAAAAATGGCGGTAAGGCGCTCTTAGTTAGCGACATGTTTTTTAGTGATAAAAACAACTTAATTATGCCTGGACGCGGTAAAGATATGGGCGATGGTTGGGAAACGAAACGTCGTCGTGATCCAGGGCCAGACTGGTCAATTGTTAAACTTGCCAGCCAAGGGAGTATTGAAAAAGTTATTGTTGATACCTGTCATTTTAAAGGTAATTTTCCTGATACCTTCAGCTTAGAAGGTATGGTTTCTAACAGTGATGATTTTAGCAATGGTCAGCAAGAAGATAAATGGCAGCCGATTATTGCTCGCACTAAATTATATGCACATCGTGAACATCTATTTATTCACGAAATTTGCGTTGACCGTAGTCAAAGCTTTAGCCACGTACGTTTAAATATATTTCCAGATGGCGGCATTTCGCGATTGCGCGTGTTTGGTAAGCTGCCAACTCAAGTGCTCGGCAAAAATGTTTAAGGATTAACGGTATGACATTAGAAGAATTAAATAACTTGAGTAAAGAGCAAGCAGTACACACTTTTATGCAGTGCTGCACGGCAAGTGCTTGGGTAAACTCTTTAGTTGCTGCGCGTCCATATGCCGACGAGCGTAGCTTAAATGAGCAAGCTGATGCTGCTTGGCAAGTGTTGGGCGAAGCTGATTACCTAGAAGCTTTTGAAGGTCATCCGCAAATTGGTAATGTGGCAACACTGCGCGCTAAATATGCTAGTACCAAAGCATTGGCTAGTGGCGAGCAAAGCTTAGTTAACGATGCCAGTGAACAGGTATTAATTGATTTAGCCCAAGGAAATGCAGACTACCTTGAAAAATTTGGCTTTATTTTTATTGTTTGTGCGACCGGTAAAAGTGCTGCGCAAATGTTAGCGCTTTTAAAGGCCAGATTACCCAACGATAAAGTAACAGAGCTTGCCAATGCCGCTGAAGAGCAACGTAAAATATTTCACCTCAGATTAGAGAAATTACTATGAGCCAAATCACGACCCATGTTTTAGACACCACCCGTGGACAACCAGCACCAGGTTTACCGATCACTTTATTTACCCAAACTCGCGAGGGCTGGCAACAACTCGCCTCAGGTGTTACTAATGCCGATGGCAGAATTGCGGGGTTGTTAGCTGATGATGTGGTGTTGCCCGCAGGTGTTTACCGGATGCATTTTGCCACTAAAATTTATTTTGAAGCGAATAACGAGCAAGGTTTTTATCCTTTTGTCGATATTGTCTTTGAACTGGATGGCAGCAATAGCCATTACCATATTCCATTGCTGCTAACCGCGTTTGGTTATTCAACTTATCGCGGTAGCTAACAGCGCGTTACGTGGACAGTATCATGACTAATAAACAGCAAATGATCACACCAAAACTACTAACTAGCGAAGCATTCGCTGCTTTTGGTGATGTTATTGAAGCTAGCGCTAACGCTAAAAGTTTTCCCATTAATGAGGGCTTTACTCAGCGTTATCACGATTTAGCTAACATAGATGTAAACGACAATAATGGTCATCCCTTGATTAATATTTTTCGTTCAACACCATTAGCACAACCTATCGCGATTAAAATGATGGAACGCCATCCTTACGGCAGCCAAGCCTTTATTCCGCTGGGCGAAAACCCATATTTGATTGTGGTTGCCCCTGCAGGTGAGTTTGAGCTGAGCAAACTTGAAGTATTTATTGCTACGGCAAGTCAAGGAGTCAATTACCACAAAGGCACTTGGCATCACTTTTGTTTAGCCTTAAACGGGCAAAGCGATTTTTTAGTGGTAGATCGAGGCGGTGTCGGTGATAACTGTGACGTTATAGCATTAGATGGTTCGTTGATCATCAACGAAAGTTAAAGAAATAGTTAAAAATCGCATATTGATAACAGCAAATGCGATGTTAAAAAATAGGTAAAAGAAAATGTTAAAAGTATATCGTGGTGAGTTGCTGCACTTTTTGGCTGATCCTGCAAAAGTGGCGCTTGAAGACAGCTACCAGTATATCGAAGATGGGTTACTTATCATTAAAAATGGCTTGATTGAGCAAGTAGGTGATGCGGCTGAACTATTACCTACCTTAGATGCCAGCGTAGAGGTTATTCATTATAAAGATAGTATGATCATGCCAGGTTTTATAGATACACATGTGCATTATCCCCAAACTGAAATGATCGCCTCTTATGGGGAACAATTATTGGAATGGTTAGAAAACTATACTTTTCCATTCGAACGTCAATTTTCTGATTTTGAGCATGCTAAAAACGTTGCTGAATTCTTTTTATCACAATTACTTGAAGCGGGTACTACCACCGCTTTAGTGTTCGGTACTGTGCATAAAGAATCGGTGGAAGCTTTTTTTACCGTTGCCCAGCAGAAAAAACTGCGAATGATTTGCGGTAAGGTGTTAATGGATCAAAATTGCCCAGACTATTTATCGGACACCGCACAAAGTGGCTATGATGACAGCAAAGCATTAATTGAAAAATGGCATAACACCGATCGCTTACAATATGCCATTACGCCTCGTTTTGCGCCGACCTGTTCAACTGAACAATTAAACAAAGCAGGACAATTATTGGCTGAAAATCCCAGTGTTTATTTACATACTCATTTAAGTGAAAACAAGGCGGAAATTGCTTGGGTAAAAGATATTTTTCCTGACAGTGATGGTTATTTAGATGTTTATGACAAAAGTAAATTATTAGGTCGTCGCAGTATTTTTGCGCACGGCGTGCATTTACATGACAGCGAATGTCAGCGTTTAGGGGAAACTGACTCGGCTATTGCTTTTTGCCCCAGTTCAAACCTGTTTTTAGGCAGTGGTTTATTTAATTTACAGCAGGCTCAAGCACACAATATTCACGTTGGATTTGGAAGCGATATCGGTGCAGGCACCACATTTTCAATGTTGAGTACTATAAACGAAGGTTATAAAACACAGCAATTACGGGGTGATAAACTTAGCCCTTTTCAATCATTTTATTTGGCAACTTTAGGCGGGGCTGTTGCCTTAGATCTAGAGGGTACTATCGGTAACTTTACCCAAGGTGCTGAAGCGGATTTTGTTGTGCTTGATTATCATGCAACCCCACTGATGAATAGACGTATGCAATATTGTAAGAATTTGTCAGAAAAATTATTCATTTTAAGTATGTTAGGCGATGAACGTCATATTAAAGCTACTCACATTATGGGTGAAAAAATTTAAATAAGCGAGCGGATGTGTGTTATTCAGCGCCGTTAAAATCGTCTTTTTTATCGTCATGCTGAACTCGTTTCAGTATATCAGGCAGAGAGATCCTGAAATAAATTCAGGATGACGACATTGATTCAGGATGACTAATTTAATTGTCTATCGTCCGTCATGCTGAACTCGTTTCAGTATCTCAGGCAGAGAGATCCTGAAATAAATTCAGGATGACGACATTGATTCAGGATGACTAATTTAATTGTCTATCGTCCGTCATGCTGAACTCGTTTCAGTATCTCAGGCAGAGAGATCCTGAAATAAAT
>Ga0316204_10000794_pt1 | contig 102418 bp, 99 predicted proteins | sample 6monrhotite_MG_2_FD_205661 | JGI IMG/M metagenome (GOLD analysis project Ga0316204, IMG submission 205661) | Microbial mat bacterial communities from mineral coupon in-situ incubated in ocean water Damariscotta River, Maine, United States -... | ecosystem: Environmental > Aquatic > Marine >... | reverse complement strand
AGGCCCTTTGGAGGTCGGCCCCTTGGAGGTTGGCCCCTTGGAGGTTGGCCCTTTGGAGGTCGGCCCCTTGGAGGTAGGCCCCTTGGAGGATGGCCCTTTGGAGGTTGGCCCCGTGGAGGTTGGCCGCATGGAGGTTGGCCTCATGGAGGATGGCCTCTTTGAGGTTGGCCTCTTTGAGGTTGGCCCCTTGGAGGTTGGCCCCGTGGAGGTAGGCATCTTGGAGGTTGGCCTCTTGGAGGTTGGCCTCTTGGAGGTTGGCCTCTTGGAGGATGGCCTCTTTGAGGTTGGCCTCTTTGAGGATGGCCCCTTGGAGGTAGGCCCTTTGGAGGATGGCCCCTTGGAGGTCGGCCCCTTGGAGGATGGCCCCTTGGAGGTTGGCCCCTTGGAGGTAGGCCTCTTGGAGGTTGGCCCCTTGGAGGTTGGCCCCTTGGAGGATGGCCCCTTGGAGCCAAAGCGCCCGCTGCTTCACTTGCCACATCCACTGCCAGCCAAGCAGCACACGAAGTGGAGGGACCGGTACCGAGTATCCACCATCCTCTATGGGAGTGTGCTGAGTCGCTTCGGACATGGCACATCGAAGGGCGAGCACCGCCCTCAGAAGGGGAAATTGTGGATTGTCGCGGCCTACATCACCGGGCGAGGTTGTGAAGACATCTTCCAACCATTGGCGTAGCTCGTCCTGTGTGTCGTCTGTCCAAGCCAAGTGCCAGTGGGGATGAGCTGGGCGAATCTCCTGCTTCAGCATACGAGCGAGGAAGTCGAACTGTGCACCTCCCAGCAGGTTGCCGCCCAACAGAGTCTGGGTCAACGGCCCCCGGTGGCGGTCACGTTCCAGGATGATGCGCTTGAGGGTGTGTAACCAGTACCGCGCTATCAAGAATTCTCGGAAGGACTGGTGACCGAAGAGGATCTGGTCATTCTTCAACTCGGGGTCGGTTTGAAGGGTCAACAGGAGACCAACCTTGATGACTGTAGCAGTATTGTTGTCTCGGATCCCCAGTTCCTGCTCCAGCAATCCCTGAACGATGTGGAGCCCTAGTGCTCGGGGGTGGTCTTCAGCCTCCAAGCGCCGCCCCTCCCAGGCAACACGGGACATCAGCCACAACATCGCATCGACTCGGGCCTCGGTGTCCGTGCCGGTGGAGGGTGGCAGGATGTTCTTGGCCTTGAGCGCCTCCAGCACCTGGCGTCCTGCCTCAAGGATGTTGTCGTTTTCCTCGCGCAGGTCCGCTTCGTGCTTGCCTCGTGCAATCTGCCGGAAGAACAGTTCATAGAGTTGGGCCTTGCGTCCGCTGTTCGTTGGGGGGAGCCCTTCTGGGGACGTGACTTGCTTCTGGGCTTGGAGTTCCTTCCAGGTTGACGCAATCATCAGCAGGAGGATGGGCGTCTTGGCGAGGTCGGCCAGATCACGTTCTCGCTGGATGTCCTCCAGGGTGAGTGGGACATTCTCAGGGTGGCAGGTCTGCCACCTGCGAAGCCACTCACCGATCTGGCCCCCCTCCTCTCCTTCAGCAGAGAACTCCTGAAGCTCAAGTAGGGGGATGTCCTCCATGACCCTGTCATTGCTTGGCAGGACAGCAGGACGCGAGAAGACAATGAAGCGATGTTTCTTTTCGCGGCTTTGATCCCGGAGCGTGCGAAAGAACGTCTTCAACGTCCTGTCTCCGAGCACCATCTCATCCAGTCCGTCCAACAGGAAGATGACCGACTGCTTGTCTAAGAGGTCCACCACCTGGTCTCGGGTGACTCGTAGGTCTTGCACCTGACCTTGGAGTTGCCGATCCCAGGCTCGGGCTGTGGCTGCGTAGAGGTCAAATCCTTCCTCGCCTAGATCCACGGCGCACCGAAGAAAGACAGGGAACGTCTTTTCAGGGCCGGTAGACACCGCGCTGTTTTTGATGAATTCGGACGCCCACTGCATGGCCAACATGCGCGCGGATAGGGATTTACCATGGCCAAAGTTGGCACTCAGGACGACAACTCGAGATCGCTCTAATGCCACGCGAAGCCCTGTGAGAGCAGGTCCCCGGATGGACCACTTCGAGCGCTGGCTGAGCCATCGGGGATTCGAGACCGTCCCTGGCTCCACATACACATGCTGCAGCGGCATGTAGGGCAGTGCCGTGTTGGTCTTGGCTTCATTGACCCGGACGTTGCCGAAGACGTGTCGGCTTCCCCAATCGGCCAGCGTTCCCATCAGCAAGCGTCGCAGCACATCACGTCGCTTCTCACTGTATTGAAGCCATAGGTAGTCCGTGAGTTCCCGATTCCCCGGAGTTGTCAGTGCTTGATTGTAGGCCCTTCCAAAGCACGCCTCAAAATTGAGTTGGCAGTTGTCTTTGGAGAGGTTGATTAGCGGTGGGTCTTTGGAGTCGGGGGTGGGGGCCTGTTGGGCGAATTCCCTCCAAAGAGACTTGTAGAGATCCGTGCCCATGGGGGTACTGAGACTCTCGGAGTGTGCCACCAGCAGCTCAACTACCTCTGTCTTGGGGGTGGGCTGGGAAGGTTGAAGCAGTGGTTCAACGATGCCCTGAATACGGAGGCCCACCTCGGTTGTCCATCGCGCTCGTGTGGTCGGATTCTCCAGGGGCCAGTCACTGACACTGGGATCCTGAAGTGCTGTGCCAAAGGCCGCGACAACCAACGCAATGTACTGCGCCTCCATGTCTGGTGCGTTGGCATTTCTGGAGGTCTTGAGGCTGGGCAACTCCTTCAAGATGTCCAGCGATGCCTTGAGCTGCTTCAGCTCCGGCGTACCCAGGCCTGGATCCTCCCAAGCCTTGTAGATGCTCACGCCCAACGCGATGAGCTTGGACAATGCTCCCAAAACTACAGTCGGTTCCACCAAGCCCTCCGAGGTCAGGCTCGGAGTGTAACTTAGTTGCCTTCTACCCTGTCTTCGACGGGATGCCGTACACCATCCCCCTGCCGTGGTTGCCGAGGTTGGTGGAGGTCTTCCACCCCATGCGCGCGGTGCGCTGCTTGCTGCGGCGCAGGTGCTTGCCGATCATCTTCTCGCGGTGTTCCTTGACCCGGGCGCTGTAGTGTTTGTAGCCGCGGTCATCGCCGACCTTCTGCGTGAGCTCCTGCATGACGAGGTCCACGAGCATGCTCTCCCGCTGGCGGGGGAGGTGCGGCCGGTCGGTGTCCGCGATGAGTGGCGGCGGCTGGTAGTGGTAGCGCAGCTCCAACTCGCGGTCTTCGCCGGCGGTGTACCAGAAGCGGATCTGCTCCCGGGGGCCGCTCCATCCGGGGGCGTCCACCTCGAGGAGGTTGGGGGCGTACTCGGGCAGGACGTCGGCGTCGTCGTAGTAGATCGGGCTGTTGACCGTGAGGGTCGTGATGCGGAGCCAGGCGCCGTCGTTCGTGTCGTCGCGGCGGTAGAGCGCCCGGTGGATGCCGCTCTCCAGGGTGGGGGAGCCGCCACCAGACGGGAGCCGCCATTCGCTGGAGGCGGGGGTGATCCTCACCGTCTTGTCGCTCATGGTGGTTTCGATGGTGGCGATGGGGCTCATGGGCCCCTCACGGCCTTCGCGGACCCAGGCGTAGGCGTAGGCGTACTCGGTGGCGGCTTCGAGGCTGCCGCCGGACTGCGTGGCCACCGTCGGCGCGGAGGACGGCGGGGTGTCGTGGATGGTGTCCACGAGGTAGGCCATGTAGGAGGTGCCGGTTCCGGCTGCGATGCCCTCCAGGTCGGCGGCGTTCTCCTGGGCCCGGTCGATGAAGCGCAGCTCTCCCAGGCCATCGGTGCGGCTCACCAGGCCCAACAGGTCGACGAAGTCCGCAGGCAGGGTGTACTGCGGGTAGCGGATGTGCCAGTCGGTGGTCGCGGCGATGGCGCCGGGGGCGGTTCGCGTCAGGTAGAGGTACTGGTTGTCGGCATCGACGGACTGGATCACGTAGTCCACCGCGCTGGTGCCGGTGCCGAAGGTGATCGTCATGCCCGCCATGTCGGCCCGCCAGCTGGTGCCGGTGCCATCGACGCGACGGCGGTTGGCGCTGGGCACCTCGGCGGTGACCCCTGTGCTGCCGTCCACCGTCGCGCGGAGCTGCAGGGTGATGGTCTTCTGTAGGAAGAGCCAGGGGTTCTCGGTGCAGACCTCCCGGTAGTGGTCATTGACCCGGCGGATCAAGCTGTTCTTGTACGGCTTGAGGTCCGGGTTGAAGTCCAGCTTGTCGTGGAGATCCTGCAAGATCTCCCCGAGGTTCTTACCGATCATGTGCAGCCTCCAGAGAAAGAGCCGACGCCGGGTGAAGAAGAAGGCCCGACGCCGGCTCAGGTGCGGGTGGGGCGCCCGCGGGACATGAATAAGTGAAGGCTTAGAACCAGCCCTGGTCCTTGAGCAGCGCCGGGGTGAGGTCCGGGGTGCCGGCGGTCTCGGCGGCCAGGAAGATGCCGGCCATGACGTCGGCGGCCGCGGCGGTGCTCTGCAGCGCGTACTCGCCGGCGTTGCCCACATCGACGATGAAGCGGCCACCAGCGGCGGCGCTGGCCTCGTTCTCAGTGTTCACCTGGGCGTAGCCGGACAGGGCGACCAGCAGCAGCCCAGCGGCCGTGAGGGTACTGAGGGCCGCGCCGACGTACTCGAAGGTCGAGGCGAGCACTGCGGGGCTGGGCTTGACCGAGTGGCCGAAGCCGTAGGTGGTGTCGGCCCGGTCGAAGCCGACAGCGTCGCCGAGGTCCACGGCGGCGGTGGAGTAGAGGTAGATGCAGCGCTGCTTGTACTTGACGCCGCTGCTGTCCTCGACGGTGCGCTCGAAGGGGATCCCGACGTTGACGTAGCCGTCAACGCCGCCGTTCTTGGTGGGGGCTCCGAAGAGGCCGTTGTTGGGGGTGGTCATGATGGGCTCGTTGTTCAGGTCGAAGGGGAGGGGGAGCAGGTCAGGGGCGGCCGCCCCGGTCGGGCGGCCGCGAGTGCACTACCAGGTGTCGGCGCCGATCATCAGACCGCAGGCGTTGAGCCCACCGACGAAGACGAACTGGCCGCGGAGCTTGACGTGCATGACGCGCACGTCGACGTACTGACCGGAGACGCCCCTCCACTTGGTCCGGCCGAAGTAGCCGTCGGTGATGCCGGACACGCTCCACTTGAAGAAGCCGGCCATGAAGTCCCAGTGGAGGAAGGACCACTCGGAATCGGCGCCGCCAGTGACCGCGCCGCTGTTGGGCATGTAGAGGTTGGGGATGACCGGCGAGCCACCGATGGCCAGCTCCATGCGGCCAGCGTCCAGCGCGTCCTTGGACATGAAGCGCTCGTTGGCGCCGATGATGTTCCGGTAGTTGACCAGGCCGGACTCGCTGGCGAACCAGCAGCGGTCCCCGGGGGAGCCGCCGTACATCCGCGCGCGGGTCTGCAGCGTGTGGATGCCCTTGAGCAGGTTGGCGTTGGCAGAGCCCGCGGCGTCGTAGAAGAGGTTCTGGATGCCGGGGGTGGTCGCGTGGGTGACCTTGGAGAGGCCGCCGAGGCTGTTGGTCTGGGCGCCGATGGCCCGGTGCTCAACGAAGCCGCTGGAGGAGTCGGAGCCGTTGAGCCCGCCGTAGTTGGCGAACTTGTTCATCTTCCAGACGTGCTCCTCAAGCTCGCGACGGAAGGAGGGGAGCGTCTTCTGGAGACGGCGGCTGGCGATCTCCGCCTGCTCCTCGTTCGAGGCGGAGGACATGTCCGCCTCCTCCGAGGAGATGACCACCGCGCGCTTGGCCATGAAGGGCCGGAACACCGCGGACTTCTCGATCCCGGAGATGTTCAGGTCCGAGGCCGCGAAGCCGGTGGGGTCTTCCACCGTGTTGGAGTGCTCGCCCAGCTGGACCTTGGAGATCCAGCGCGCGCCGCCCTTCTGGCTGGGCTTGCCCTTTCCGAGGACGCGGTCCTGCTCATTCAGGAAGGGGGTCTCGACGTGATCCGAATCACGGAACTTGTCGTGAATCGCGAACGCCTGAGAGTTCAGGAAGTCGTCGTCGACGGTGAGGGAGGTCTGAGACATTGGGGTGTGAACCGTTCAGGGCAGGGACGGCAGCAGCAGGGAGGAGGTGGGGGTCAGGCTTGGGACATGAGCTTCTTGAGCTCAGGGCGCGCGTTGAGGTAGGCGAGCTGCTCGCCGGGACTCATGGCCGCGAGCTTGCGGCCCTCGGCCTTGAGGTCGGGAGCCCGCTTCACGTTGGGCGTGGTGGTGCGGGAGATGTGGGCGTTGGAGCGCTGGTGGGCGGCCCGCCGGCGGGCGCGCTCGTCCTCGCGCGACTTCCGTGAGCGGGCGGCGGCCACGGTGTTGATCGCGTCCTCGAGCTTGCCCGCGATGGCCTGCCCGTAGAGCGCCGCCTTCTCCTCGTCGGAGAGGTCCGGCTTGTGGGAGAGTGCGGCCTCGACGGCAGCCTTTCCGCGTCGCTGGATCTCCGCTTTGACCTCGTCCTTGAAGTCGGCCTGCTGCATCTCAGGGTACTTCTTGACGGTCTCGGAGTAGGTGCGCCGGCGGGCGAGCGCGTCGGCCTCCGCTTCGAGCGGGGCGACCACCTCTCTGAGTTGTCCGCCGATCTCCCGCTTCCAGGTCGCGACCATTCCCTCCTTGGTATAGGGATCCAGCTCCTTCCCGTCATCGGCACCCAGCAGCTGCTTGATGCGGTCGGGGTGGAAGACCTTCATGATGCCGTTGTGGCGCTCATCGAGCGCTTCCTCTCGGGCATTCAGCGCGGCCTCGCGCTCGTCGAGCGTCTGCGCCTTGGTGGTGCTGTTCGCCGTGGCCGCCTCGACACCCTGCCGGGCCCGCGCCGCCAGGTGCCGGATCACCCCTCGGGCATCCGGACCCAGCTTCTGCAGCGTCTCAGGGGTGAGCATCTCCAGCAGCTCTTCGCTGGGCTTCTCGGGGAGGTCGCCCACGGAGGCGTCCAGCGTCTGAAGGAACGCGGCGAAGTCGTCGCGGACGCCGTCGTCGCCATCGCCGTCGGTGTCGCCACCCAGGCCGTCGCCGTTCTCGCCGTCGCCGTTCTCGCCGTCGCCGTCGCCGTTGCTGGCGTCGCCGTTGCTGGCGTCGCCGTCGCGGCTCTCGCCGTCGGTGTCGCCACCCAGGCCGTCGCCGTTCTCACCGTCGCCGTTCTCACCGTCGCCGTTCTCATCATCGCGGTGCTCGTCGACTTCGTCTTCGTCCCAGGGTGGCATCGGGTGGGCTCCTTCTTATAGAAGACCTACCCTGATATTCACTAAAACTTCAACAACTTCAAATGGTTGAAAGCGTTGTTGCGACGCAATTGGTTAGTCACACCAAACAGGACAGCACCGCTCAGTTCGGTGCTGTCCTTGTACGTGAGTTTCTGCTGGGTAACCGTCGACTTTTTTTGTCGATGACCTGCAGCTACACGGCGGCGAGTAGATCCTCGTCGGCCATGGCGCTGTCGTTACCCCCATCGTCGCCGTCCTTGGGGGCCGCCGCGCCCACGGGGGCGGCGGCGGCCTCCAGGAAGACCTTGTCCTTGGACATCTTGAGGATGTCGCCGGTTGCCGCCTCGAGGTTGGAGTTGTTGCTCAGGTTGGCGGGGTCGAGCTTGTAGCGCTTGGCGAGCTTCCCGCTGGGGTCGAGTGCGGGCACCATCTGGGCGATGGTCGCGATGGGGAGGTAGATGGCTGGGGGGATCTTGCCCTCCCAGGTCTTGCCGGTGACCATGCCCTCGCCGGCGGCCTGGGACTCCTCGGGGGACCATGCCACCCGGAACTCGGGCGGGGCCCCCATGGCCTCGGTCAGCGTGTTGATCGCCTTGACCGCGTGCTCCAGGCTCTTGACGGTGTAGGGCTTGTCCGGGTCGGGCTCAGGGCAGGTCGCGTACAGGGTCTCCATCATGGCGGCCTGCTCTTGCTGAGCCGCCGCGGCGACGTCCTCGTGGGAGGGCTGGGTCATGGGGTCCATGGGCGGGGTGGTGTCGGGGGGCATCGGCTGCATGGTGGGCTCCTGTCGTTGGTGGTTCAGAGGTCGACGTTGACGGTGATGGTCTCGTCGTCGTCGCTGGCTTCGGGGTCGTCGAACTGTCCCTGGTCTGTGGCGCGGCGGTAGGCGGCGAAGGCCGGGTCGTCCTGCAGGCGCTGCTGGTGGACCGCGGCCTCGGCGTCTTCCTCCGCGTAGCTGGCGCGGGTGTCGCTGCACCATCGCTCGATGTCCAGGTCGCCTTCGACGGGGACGAGCCCCATGGCGTCGGCCTTCTGGTGCAGGTCCGCCTCGCTGGTGACGTGCATCCCGAGGCCCTTGTTGTAGTAGCCGCCGCTGGTCCAGACCTCGCCGTAGCGGTTGAGCTGCTGGGGGGTGTAGTCGATGACCATCTCGCCCTCACAGTCCAAGCCGGGACAGGGGCGAGCTGCGAAGGGCTCGGGCTTGGCGAAGTCGACGGTGAGCTCCGCGGCCCGGGCGCAGGTGCGGCAGGTGAACCGGTGCGTGCTGCTGTCGTCGGGGCGACCGTACTCCTTGCCCTCGATGACCACGATCGCTTCGCTCGCGCAGGCGGGACAGCGGCGGGGCCGGGGGGCGTTGGCCTCCAGCTGGGTGCGCTGGCCGCAGTCGTTGGCCTTGCAGCGGACGATGTAGATGTGGCGCGAGAGTACGGCCTCGCTCTTGATGACCTTCATGGGGTGGGCTCCGTCTGGTTGAGCAGCGCCGCCATGGTGTCCTCGAGGAGCTGCTGCTGTTGTTCGGGGGTGCCGTTCGCTGCGATCTGGGCCAGCGTGGCGGCGTCGTCGGGGTAGTTCTCGGCGAGCAGCTCAGAGAGCGCCTGCAGCGCCTGGACCAGGGGCATGGCCGCGATGGCATCGAGCTGGGCCATGAGCGGGTCCGTCTCGGCACCGGGGGCAGTGGTCGGCTGGTCGGCTGGGGCGGGAGCGGGCGCGGGCGCGGCTGCCGTCGGCGTCGCCTGGGCCGGGGGCTGGTCGGCAGCGGCGCCGCCGGTGTTGGCGCCGGCGGCGCCGGCAGCGGCCTGGGCCAGCTCCGGGTCGGGGCTGTCGTCCTCCTGGGGCTGGGGGTTGATCTTCGCCAGGAGCGCGTCGGGGTGGAGCCGGTCAGGGAGGCTGTACTCTTCGGCGTAGGTGTAGAGCAGCTCCCGGTAGACGTGCCCCATGGGTTCGTCCCGCATCTCGAGGTACTTCTCCCAGAGGGCCAGATACTCGGGCAGCACCGTGAACAGCAGCTTGCGGTCCTCGGCCTCCTGGGCAGGGCCCTGACCAAAGCTGGAGACCAGCACGGAGAAGTTGGCGTCGAGATCCTCGGCGGTGACCTCGATGCGCTCCCCCTTCTCACCGATGAACACGAGGGTCTCAGGGGCCTCGGAGTCGATCACCTCCTCATCGAGCGTCGGCGCCTGCTCATCAGGAGTGCTGTCGCCCACAGCTCGCAGCAGGTCCGGGTCGACGTCGATCGCTTCCTCGCCGCCGGCGGTGTCCGCGTCGCTGGTGTTCTCCGCGACGAGCTCGCGGTCCTCCGCGTCGCCGGCGTCGTCGTCGCTGGTGTCCGTGCGCGCCTCAGTCGGCGCGAGGTCAACCTCGTCCTGGGTGTGGAAGCCGCCGGTGGAGTCCTCCGCTCGGTGGTGCATGGCGGCGACGATGGCGCGCAGCACCGCAAAGAGGATCTGCCCCAGCCAGATGTTGCGGGCCTTCCCGTAGCGGCCGTTCTCGCTATCGGTGTACCGCTCGATCATGCCGAGCTCGTACTTGGTGGCGCCGCTGGGGTCGCGGGTGATGGCCGGGGTGGACAGCGGCATGAGCCGCTCGAGGTCACGCTCTACGATGTTGGCGTATTCGCGGACCCCTTGGGGGATGCCGCCGGTTTCGATCTCGACGATGGCCTCTTTCATCGTGCGGAAGCCGAGCTCCTCCACACGCTTGGAGTCCCACTCCACGATCGTGGTGCCCTTGCGGAACTCCTGCAGCTCCTCGCCGGTGAAGAGTCCCTCGGGGATGCCGTACTGCTTGGCGGCTTTGTCAGCGTCCTGCGCCATGCGGGTGCGGTAGCAGTTGTGCTCCTCGACCTGGGGCAGGATGGTCTTGGCGAAGCTCAGGGGCCTCAGCGGGGACTCGGTCTCGTGGTCGAAGATGAGCGGCAGGATGTGGGCGAGTCCCTCGCCGTTGGGCTTGGAGAGGTTCATGGGCCCCATCCAGACCGGCTTCTTGAAGCGCTCACCGGCCTGGTCGAGCAGGTAAACCTCGAGCCTGCCGACGTAGACGTCCTCGCCGTCCTTGTAGGTGTCGACGAAGTTGCAGACCTCGAGCACCCGGACGAACTTGGTGCTGTCGCTGGCTGCTGTTGTCTTCTCGCTGGCGCCGTCGGCCTTCCGCGCGGTGCGCTTCCCCAGACTGTCTCCTGAGAGAAAGTCGCCGCGGGGGCAGCCCTGCAGGTCGGACTCCTCGATGTTGTACCGGCGGGCGATCTTCTTCAGGGACTGGTAGTGCGCCCGGCCGATGAACCGGGCGTCCTTGGGGTCGCCCACTCCGTCGTCGAGCACCATCTCCCAGCAGGGGATCACCCGCATCCAGACGCGCTCGTAGGCCGGCGCGCTGCCGGGGTCGTAGCCAACGGCCACGCCGGCGCCGTAGTAGTGCAGGCCCTGGCGGCTGGCGTCCTCGAGCCGCAGGCGCAGCTGGTCGTCGCTCACCCACTGCTTGAGTACCCGGCGGGCCAGGTCGGGGGTGCCCCGTCCGGTGGGGTCAGCCTTGACCACGGGCTCGGGCGGGCCCGGGAAGAGGGCCGCGAGGAAGGCGACGGTGACCCGGTAGATGTAGTTGACTTCGATCGACACCTTGGAGGCCTGCGACTTCTTGTCGCTGTTCTTCTCCTGCGTGGTGTGGGCCACCCAGCGGGTCTCATTGGCCGCCTTGATGCGCTGCATGATGGGGCGGTTCTCTTCCATGCGGCGGTCGTGGACGTCGAGCTGCTCGAGGATGTCCTCGGGCGGCATCTCGTCGCGGGTGAAGTCGTGGGTGGACTCTTCGATGGTGTCGGACATGGAGCTCACGCTGCGATGGGGTCAAAGGGACGGGCGACCTGAAACCGACGCCGGTGTCGGCTCGGTCGGGCGGTCGACCCGGGGAGGGTTCGGAGGTTCCAGGCGGCGAGCATCAGGGCATCAGCGTGGTCGTCGGCGACGCCGTCGCGGCCTTCGATGGTGCCGTTCTCCTCGCGGATGTGCTTGAGTTGGTTGAGCAGCACGCAGTCGTAGAGGTCCAGGCCGTCGCCGTTCACCATCTGTCGGAGGTGGGCGTAGCCCTCGGCCTTGCTGCCGTTGCTGGTGTGCCAGTCCTTGCCGAAGCTGGGGCTCTGCCGGTCGGGGTTCTGCCAGAGCCACACGCCGCGCTTCTTCAGACGCTTCAAGACCACGGAGCCGCCGCCGCCCTTGTTCGACTCGCACTGCACCCGGGCGGTGCGCCGGCCGCTGCCATAGGCCACCGCCAGGTCGGCGAGGTTCTCGGCGAAGCTGTCCTCCGTGCCACGGTTCTGGGCGAGCACCGCGCAGAGCCGGCCGCGCTTGTCGAGCACCGTCGCGACCGCCTCGTTGCCGCCATTGCACCAGCTCGGGTCCGCGCCGATGGCGTAAGCCTCGCCCTTCTTGGGCTTGCGGTAGACCCGGAACTCTCCGCTGACGTGGTTGTAGCGCTGCTCCATCACAGCCGAGAGGGCCTTCAGGTAGTCGTGATCGAACCAGCACCCGGCTGGGCTCTCGAAGCCCTCGTCGACCGTGAGCGGGTAGTGGATGGGGAAGAGGTCGGGCCCGATGCCGTCCACGCCCCAGATCCGCTGGTGCCTCCAGTAGAGCTGGGGGCCCGTCAGTCCATAGCGAGCGGCGAGGGCCTGCTCATCGGGGTCAGGTCTCCAGTCCTTCGGTGGCAGGAGTCGGTAGCTGGGGTGGTCTGACCAGCGGCTGAAGAAGAACACGACGCCGGGCTCGCCCCGGGCGGCTGCAGCCTGGGCGCGCTGCACCTGCTTGTGGAAGAGGTTCCCCGCACCGTTGGGCGTCGAGATGATGACCGTCTGCCGGTAGGGCCCCTCGTGCAGGGTCGCGGTCAAGCTGGCCCAGGCGTCCTCAGCCTTGTGCCAGAAGCCCATCTCCTCGGCGATGAGCCGCTGGAAGGTGAAGCCCTTGGCCTGCGACTTGCCCCGGGCGGTCATGCAGCGGATGCCCGCGCCGGTGTCGTCGAAGACCATCTCCCGGCGGGAGCTGCGCCGCATCTTCCGCCGCAGGGCCTCGGGCAGGTTGTCGTTGAAGGTGTGGAACTTCTGGAAGATCGCGTCGGTGGTGTCGTCCACGTCGGCGGCGATCAACGTCTTCACCGGGTCGCGAGCGGCGTAGGTGAGCCAGAAGGTGTGGGCGGCGTTCAGGGTGGACGCGCCGATCTGCCGCGGCTTCAGGATGACCGCGAGGCGGACGTCCGGGCGGGTCAGGTCGCTCAGCAGCAGCCGCTGTTCCGAGTGCGGATCGCAGAAGTCCCCAAGCTGCCCGGCGTCTGTCTCGATGGACAGTCGGCCGACGAACTGGGGGGCGCTCTGGAGCACACGGTGAAGGGGGGCGACCACTGGCTACATCAGTCACTTCTCCCGCGGGGCGCCCCATCCGCTGTGTCAGAAGGTGATGTCGAAGTGTCCCAGCCGCTGGTGTCCTTCTTCAGCCATGCGTCCAGGTCTTCGTGAATCGTACCCTGTTCTTCTTTCGCCTGCCGCCGGTCGCGCTCGATGCGCCCTACCTGCTGGAAGGCCCAGGGCTCGCCCTTCGCCATGTGGTCGGAGAGCCCCCTGTAGTAGTCGCCGGCGAGGAGCTCGAGGTCGTACTCGCTGGGGTTGGCCCACTCGGGGAAGGCCTGGCCCCACCACGCCCGGAACTGCAGGCCGCGCTCCCAGCGGACCCACTCACGCATGGTGACCGCCGGTGATGGTGGTTTGACCTTCAGCGCCGGCGGCGGCTGGCGCTGGCTGGCGATCCAGTCACCGGCCATGCGACGGGGGAGAACCGGGAAGGTTCCGTCCTTGGCTGGCTGCTGGTCGTAGAGAGCGCGGACGAAGTCTCGAAACCCAGCCTGCCGCCGGCTGGGCTTGAAGGTGCTGGGGCTGGCTGCCGCGTCGCTCACAGTCTCAGTCTATGCCGCGGAGGACGCCGTCGCTGGCGAGGTCAGTAGGGCTCATCGGGATGTTTCCAGGTCGCGCCGGAAGTGCCTGGGAACCCGGCGAGCGATGGGTGGGCCGAAGAGCCAGAAGCCCGTCCTGCAGTGTTCGCGCCATGCTTTGACCCGGGCGTAGGAGGGGGCGCGCTTGGGGCTGTGGCCGGCGCGGCGGGCCTTGCGGCGCTGGTGAGCATTCATCGCTTCCCCCGCGTCAGCTGCTCGTTGATGTGGGGGAGCAGCTGTTCTGTCACCAACTCCAGCGCCTTGGCGTGGTGTCCAAAGAGCAGCCGGTCACTGATCTCGCGCAGGATGTCGGCGTGGCTGGGAGCCCACCGCGGGCGAGGCAGCGCCGCGAGATCCTCGGCGGCGAGTTCGGCGCCGGCGGGCCGCTCCGACCAGTGGGTCACCCGATGGGTCTCGTTGTCGCTGCGCCCATGGCTGCCCGGGCGCTGTAGCCACCAGCCGTTGGACGGGTTGTACCAGCCCAGCCCGGTGAACTCCCGAGCCCAACTCGCACTGCGGTCCAGGTCGATATCTGCGTGGTTCTTCGGCGCGCAAGTGACGAGGTAGTAGCCGAACTCGGGGGGCTGACAGTCGCGGGTGGGGGTCCAGTTGGTGGTCATCAGACGCTCACGTAGGGCAGGCAGGCGAACACGCCGCAGCGCTGGTTGAGGCGGTGAAGGGGGCGCTGTCGTTGGCGAGGTGCGGGAGGCAGGAGCAGCTCGGACATCTCCGGGGCCCGCAGTCGCGCGAGGGTCTCCTGCAGCAGATCGTGCAAGGGAGACGGCTCAATCGATGGCGTCGATCGGAACTCGGTTCCGTCGAACGGCTCGGTGAGTGAGCAGCCCAGAAGGTCAAGCACCTGGTCGGCGCTCATCTGTACGAAGTTACCCGCGCTGTTGCGGACACCGAACACGGCGCAGTCGCCGCTGTCGCCATACGCGGGATCGGTACCGATCCAGACCTCGGCGGCCCTCATGTTGTGCCTCCGTCGGTTGGCAGGTCGAGCAGCCCCAGGATCCCGCGGCCGTCGCTCGGTCGGTAGGTGGCCTCGACCACCACCCCCTCACGGTCGAGGGCTGGCAGCAGCGCCTCAAGGCGATCGGCTTCGCTTGCCAGGTCACAGGGCTCGGTCACCATGAAGACGTGCAGGAAGTCCAGACTCCGGCCGTGCTCGCACTTGCTCACGCCGTCGCCGCTGTCGACGGGACGGAACCCATGGTCAGCGAGCTGGCGCACCAGTTCGCGCACACCCGGATCGAGGTAGCGATAGGGGATCGGCTGCACACCGTCGGGGGGCATGTTGTTCACTTCGTCTGGCCGTCGACTTTGTGGGTGCCGAAGGTGCCGGCCTTCGTGCGGCGCAGCTGGCGCTCGCCCATCTTTCGCAGCGCCCCCTGCGCGTGTCTGCGGATGCGCTCATTCTCGGGACAGGCGAAGGGGCTCTGCTGGTAGAGCCCGGTCTGGTTGGCGGCGATGGCGAAGAGGGACTCGAGGAAGAGCCCGTTGACGCCGTCGGCGAGCGGGCCGCGGTGAAACTGCAGGACAGCCAGCACCAGGCCGCTGCTGTTGAGGCTGCGCTGACGGGCGACGAGGTCGGCGTCGTAGCCCTCGGGGTAGTTCGGGTCGTCGTGCCCGATGTAGAGATCCTCCAGTTCCATCGCGCTGACATCGGCGGTGGTGACGATGTAGAACTGCGGCACGCGTGCCGGGTTCATCACCTGCCCCGGCCAGTCGTCCGGGTAGCTGGCGGCGAACACCTTCTGGTGGGGGTTCTTGTTGTTGGGGTCGATCACCTCCGTGATGGAGAGAGAGGTCGGCTTGAAGGGGGCGGGCTCGGACATGGTGGGCTCCAGGGAGAAGGGCGTGGCTACTTGGTGACAGCGCGGACGTCTGCACCGTTGGCGGTCAGTGCGCGGCGGCGGTCGAGGAAGCGCGAGACGGCATCCCCGGAGTAGAGGCTGCGCTGGAAGCGAACGCGGCTGATCTCCGAGACGCTGTCCTGCCAGCCCACCACGGAGACGCTCTGGATCACCTCGCGGATGGAAGCCGGGGAGAACCCATCCATGCGCTCGGCCAGTCGACTGAGGCAGGTGTCGCGCTTCTCGTTGATGGGCCACGCATCGAAGCGGTCGAGGTAGTGAGCGATGATCGCTTCGCGGTGGGGACCGCCGGGCTCGTCGACCTGCAGAACCTCGTCGAAGCGACCCTCGCGGAGCAGCGCGGGGTCGACCTGATCGACGGCGTTGACCGTCGCGAGGATGACCAGGGAGTCAGCCCACTGTACGCCGCGGCGGTCGCGGGCTTCGTGGGCGCGCTCAAGGTAGTGGAGCAGCGCCTGGGCGTTCATGCCGCAGCGGTCCAGGTCATCGATGAGCAGTACCGTCGGGCGTAGCAAGCGCAGGAAGTCGAGCACCTGCCCCGTGCCGGTGTGCTCGATGGCGTCGGCCTCGATGCGGAGGGTCCGCGCCGCGCCGAGAGTCCGCGCGAGCTTGCGGGAGAGCGTGGTCTTGCCGGTTCCGGGCGGACCGAAGAACATCAGCCGCCGGCTGACACCAACGGCCTGAAAGCGCTGAACCCGCTCGGCCAGCGTGGCGAGGTTCTGCCAGAGCTCCGCGGCGCCGTCGCTGATGTAGTCGTCGGGCTCGCCGATGCCGGTGAGCTCAAAGCCGCGGTCGACGTTGCCCCACTGATCCCGCCGCTCGGACATCGAGAGCTGTAGATCCTGGCTGCCTTCTGTTTTCCATATCTGTGCGGCCAGCAGCTCGTTGAACCGGTCGTGGTCATCCTCGGCGACGAAGGGCCCCAGTTGGACCTGCTCGGCCTCGGTCTCGCCGCCGTAGCGCCAGAGGGTGAAGTAGACGTCGATGCCGTGGAGGTTGCAGCGGACCAGTCCCTCGTCGCTATCGCCGACGGTGAACTGCTCACCGGTCCCCTTCAGATAGGCGTGGGCGAACTGCGCGAGCTGCTGCAGGCCAGCGGGGACGGTGGCGCCCTTCGCCTTCAGGAAGTCGCGTACGGGGTTGGGGCGGGCCTTTTGCGCGGTGGGGTTCTGCGAGCGGCGCCAGGTCTGGAGGATGCCGGCGGTTCGCATCCCAAGCCGAGCGACGTGTAGCGGGACCGGGCCGTGCCGCTCCGTCGTCCAGCACTCGACGAGCACCTGAACCAGACCGAGGCGTCCGGGCAGGGGGGAGCCATTGGCCATGGACTCGGCGAGCTGCTCGAAGGCGTTCTGTGTTTCTTCGGGGGTGGGGTTGTGCCCCATGAATCGGAAGGTGGCCATGGTGGGAGGGCTCCAACAGGTGGGATGAGAGGACTCAGCCGACGAGCGATGAGCCCAGGCGGTTGAAGAGGTGGCGGACGCTCTCAGTGAGCAGGCCCATGAGCGCCGCGCCGGCGATGGCCAGCAGCAGCACTTCGCCGGGGGTGGCCTTGGTCGGGGTGAAGAGAACACCGCCGGCTTCGGCGACGATGAGCAGCAGAGCGCCAGCGACGACGTCCAACAGGACTACGACGAGTGCGGTCATCACCGGGTCCGAGAGAGTCGACCTGGCGGGGTGGGCGTCGCGGGCGCGCTCGCTGGCGGTGAATGCGTGTGCGACCAGCGTGAGGAGGGCAAGGAGGGTGAGCATCACAACGCCCCCAGAACCAGGTGGTTGATCGTCATGTGCAGGGTGTTGTCCACGATGATCAGCAGCCACACCGCGAGGTAGGGCGGCGCCGGCGCGGGCTCCTCTCGGTTCTCCCAGGCGTTCTGAAGGTGCCAGGGCTCGGGGTGTCCGCCGAAGTGTCGGCTGAAAGCGAAGGCCCTCAGCACCTCGCCCTCGCAGCCGATGCCCCAGAAACGCAGCCAGTACTGGGCCAGCCGGTAGCGATCGATCAGCGCGTGCGTGCCGACGATGACCGCCCACTGCCAGGGGGCGCTCACCAGCAGCAGGAAGGGGAGGCCGTAGAAGATCGCGTGCAGGCAGGCCCACCACCACGAGCTGGTCTTCTTCGTGGCCATGGCGTGGTTCTGGAGGACGTAGTCGCCGATGAGGTGGGCGAGGAGTTCTGGCATCAGTGCACCGCCGGTTGAGTGTTCATGCACCACCGCCACCCATCACCAGCGGGGTTGTGGATCACCCCCTCGTCGACGAGCTCGCGCAGCGCCGCGCCGTAGCCATCCTGGAAGAACCACGGGGGCAGGCCGCTGGTGGCTGTCAGCTGCAGGAGTGGCCCACGGACGGGGGCGCCCTCGTGGATGGCACGGAGGATGGAGCGTCGCCACCAGCGCCGAGAGGTCGCCGCCAGGGAGCGGTACGCACCAACAACGAACAGCGGGAATACCAGCAGTAGCCCAGACATCAAGACACCTTCTGTGTGGTCTGTGCGGAGTCCTCGCGGAGGAGCCGGACCCAGGCAGCGAGGTAGGCCTGGCGCCCGGTCGCGGCGTAGTGCGCGACGTCGTCGAGCGTGAGCCCCTCGATGTTGAGCTGGTACTCGTCGCCGAGGACGTGCTCGACGGTGAGCGCGAGCTCGGGGTGGGCATCATTCCAGTGGGCGACCCAGCGCCTGACCTTCCTCAGACTGCAGGACCGCCGCCCCCGCACGATGTAGTGGTAGCTCTGGGGCTTCTCGCCGGCGGCCTCGGAGCGCTGCTTCTCGTTGCTGCCGGGGAGCAGCGCGGAGAGCCAGAGGTTCACCAGCGCTGCGAGTCGCTGGCCGGCGGTGTAGCGCGGGGTGTTGCAGGCCGGGCAGACACTGCGGAGCGGGGCACGCTCTCGGCGGGCGCCGCAGCTGAAGCAGATCCAGCAGGTGCTGGTGGCGTTCACAGTGTTCCCGACGCTGGCCTCCAACATCTCAGTCCTCGATGCTGACGGAGCCGCAGGCGATGGCGGTATTGGCCAGCCAACGGGCCTCCTCCAGCTTCGACTTGGCGATGGCGAGGTAGCGGCCCGACGGCGGGCGGGGGGTGGAGGCGTCCTCCTTCATCTTCAGGGTGAGGCCCTCGTTGGCGGCGTTGCGGGCCAGCCCGATGGCGAGGATGGCCGCAGCGGCGTGGGCGCCGTTGGGCACCAGGGCGATGACCTCCTCGGCGAAGAGCTTGGTGTTGGAGGTCACGCCATCGTAGCGCTGCTGAATGGAGAGGCTGTCGTCGAGGAAGGCGTCCTCGATGCCGATCGCGCTGAGGGTCTCCATCTCGCGGATGCTCTTGTAGAGCGGTGCCGTCTCCTCCGTTGGTGGGTGGTAGATGAAGAGGTGCTCGATGGTCTCGGGGGCGAAGAGGTTCAGGGGATTGGAGGTCGGGGCTGTGTCCGTCTGTGCAGAGTCGGTGGGCGTGGAAGCGGCATCGTCCACCGTCATCCAGTCCTCAGCGAGGAGGTCCGCCTGGGAGGCGATCCAGCCAGGCTGCATCTGCCCCTGTGCGGTCTTCATGCCGATGCAGGGCTGCATGTCGAAGGCCCCCGCCGCGGAGGTGTGCATCGAGTTTCCGGGGTGGATGAGGACGATCCACATCCCCTTGCCGTTCCAGCCAGCGCGGCAGACGCGCCGGCGGGCCTTCAGGTGTGTGAGGGCGGTCTCAAAGTTGAAGAGGTCGGGGTTCATGCTGCGTCCATCTGTGTGAGGTGGTGGGGTAGGGTTCAGCCTTGCTTGGCCAGGGCTTTTGCGCGGCGGCGCTGGTGGCGGTTCGTGGCGGTGGTGGCCTCCGCAGGGGCGCCGACGATGACCGTTCCCGCCGGCTCCAGCAGCATCGACTGCTCTCCGATGCCAGCGATGCGGAAGCTGTGGCCGTTGACATCAACGGTCTCGCCCACGGTGAAGACCTTCCAGTGGGAGGGCACGGGGCTGCCGTCAGGACGCACCAAGCCCTCGTGATGATCGAGCAGGGACCGCATCTCCTTTTGCATGTGATCAGGCATGGGGGAGAGTGACTCAAAGCGGTTGGTGTATGGGTTCATGGTTGGTCCGTCTGTGCGGGGTGGTGTCGGGCTTGTCCATGTGGACATCGGGCTACGCGCCGGCGGCGCAGTGGGGGCTCAGGTGGTGGGCTCGGCGGGGCTGATCGTCAGCGGGTAGGAGGTGTCCTTCTCGAAGGCACCGTGGTCCCAGGCCTGGGCCATCCGGTCGATGACGGGGAGGATGGCGTCATCGCCCGCGGCGATGGCGCGAGAGCGACAGACCTCCGGCGGCTCGGGGAGGAGCACCGCCTCCAGCTTCCAGTCGCTGCTGAGCCACTCGCTCATGCGTCTGCGGGTCGCGTTGCAGGCGTCGACGATGACGTGGTCGTGGCCGGCGAGGAACAGGGAGCGGACCATGTACTGGGCGATGGCCCACACCATGGGCTCCGCGGTCTGGGCGTAGCGCTGGCCGTGCAGCGCCACCCGAATGGCATCGGGGTTGACGATGGGGGCGTCCATCTCCCGGGCCAGGGTGGACTTCCCGGAGTAGGGCAGGCCCGCCATGAGCATCAGGGTGGGCTTGGGGTCGCGCTCGGCGAGCGGCTGGATCTTCACAGGGAGACTCCTTTCTGCAGCGCCTCGACCAGCAGCCGTGCAGACTGCCGGGCATCGGCGAGAGGGTTGTGGGCAGGGAGTTCATCGCCGCGGCGCTCCTCGGTGCCGAGTGGATCCAGGCCGACCGCGAGGCGCACGCTGGCGATGTCGATGAGCGGGTAGGGCCCCTCCCAGGTCCGGCTCGCTGGGGCGTCGTCGATGCAGGTGTTCAGGAAGCGCGCCTCGACAGGCCAGGCCACATCCGCGGCGAGCTGGGCGCCGCGCTCCTTCCAGTGCAGCCACGCCTTCCAGAAGCGCTGGCGGACCTGCTCAGGGGTGGCCGAGGTGTTGACTGCTTCCAGGTGGGGGACGACGTGCTCGACGATCCAGGCCCGGTCGCTACGGTTCCCCTGCGCGACGTCGTGGTGGCATGCCTCGTAGCCGTGGGCGGACTCGTGCCAGCGCAGGCGGTGGCCGTCCTGCTTGACCTGAATCACCGACCAGCCCACAGCGAAGCCCTCGCCATGCAGGCCGACGCTCTCGACGTCGAAGACGAAGAAGTAGGAGGGGAGGGTCATCGCCGCGCCCTCTTTGCCGCTCGCTTCGATTTCCGCCGGCCGGGCATCTTCGCCCTGTCCCGGGCCGCCCGCTGGTGGCCCTTGAACTTCCGATTCCCTCCGCGACTGGGGGCGTAGAACATGTTGTGGTGGTGGGGCCCCAGCATGCGCTGCGCGTCGATGGGGGATGGGGCCGCCAGGTCGGTGGGGTAGGCGTCGATGTTGGGTGGTGGTGTAGAAGCCCCCAGCGCTCGGGCCTTTGTGGTGACAGTCGCGGCCATGGCGGCCATGAGCGAGAAGAAGCGAGAGCGCATCAGGGACTCAGGGTCAGGGTGTGTTGAATCGCGGCCTGCAGGCTGTCGAGGCTGTCGCCCAGGTTCTCGACGGCATCCGCGATGGTGCCGCTCAGTTCCCGGGGGCCGGCGGCGTGGATGTGGGCCTCGGTGATGGCCTCGAGTTCCTCACCGCGGGCGGCGTTCTGCCAGCGGATCAAGGTGGTGCGGTGGTAGGGCCGCCCGTCCGGCTGACGGTAGTCGCGCTGCAGATCGCCGATGGTGAGCGTGAGCAGCGCGAGGTCATGGATCGGGCGGTCCTGGGCCACGGGCTACTCCGTGGCCGGGGGCGCGGAGTCGGCGCTGTCGGTGTTGCTGCCGTCGCCGTCGTCGCTGTCGGGGGGAACCTGGACCGGGAGGACGGCCGCCTTCTCGATGCTGGCCTCCGTGGTGTTGGCCTCGTCGTTACCGTCGGTGTCGGTGTCGGTGTCGGTGTCGGTGTCGTCGCTGTCTGCGTCCGTGTCCGCATCGACTGCCACGGGCGGCGGGGCTGCGGCCTTCGTGTCGCCACCGTCGGTGTCGTCGTCGGTGTTGGCCTTCTCGGTCTGGTCGCCGTCGCCGTAGCCGTCGCTGTCTGCATCGACGCCGTCGTCGCTGGGGACGGTGTCGTCGTCGGACTCCAATGTCTCAGCTACGTCGGCCTGGTCGCCGTAGCCGTCACCGTTGGTGTCGTCTCCGTCGTCGTCGCTGCCATAGGGCTGGTAGCAGCCCACATTTTCACCACGCTGCACGTTGGTGCGGTGCAACTGGTAGCCGTTGACGCCGCGGCTGTAGTCGCGGTTCTCGGAGAGGTCGGCGTCGTTGGGGCCGTCGAGTGTGACGACGAGGTTGTAGCCGCCCTCGCGGTTCTCCTGTGTGGCGACGGCGGGGCGCCATCGGGGCTCGCCGGTGGTGGGGCAGTCAGGCAGACGGAAGGCACAGAGCATGTGGAACTCCTGGTTGGTGGAGGTGTCAGGCGCCGCGGAGCTGCGGCAGGGGAACGTCGTCAGCGGAGGCGGCCATGGCGCGGGCCAGCTCCTCGCCGTTCTTGTGGAGAGCGAGCCAGAGGGGAGAGCGCTCGATGACGTCTCGCCGAGCGAGCGCTGCAACGGACTCCAGCCACACGTTCAGGGGGCCGCGTCCGTTGACGGCGTGGTAGAAGCCGGCCGCGAGTCGGCCGGCGGTGGCGCTCACCTCGGACTCAGGGTGCTTGCCCAACGCGTCGAGCTGGTCGGCGACGTCGCGGTAGTAGTGGAGCGGGCCGCCGACCTGCACGTCCTTGTCGAGCAGGGCGTTGGTGATCGGCGTCAGCGCACGATGGAGGCTGGCCGCTGCCCTCCGTGCCTGTGTGGCGTTGGGTCTCCGCGTCTTGCCCTTGGTGTCCAGACCGAAGGCGTTGATGGAGAGGAGCTCCCGGGCGGTCCAGGTCGCGATCAACAACGAGGCGTGCATCTGCACACGGATGCGCTCGTCGGGGTCGGCCTCGGCGTGGGTGGCTACCTCGGCGAGCCGCATCTGGATCTGCGTGACGTGGAGCCCGTGTCGTGCCAGGGACTTGGCGGGGAGGTTGGCGGAGAGCGCCGCGGCGTGGCGCCATGCGCCAGCGAGTCGGACCAGGTCGACGCTCATGAACCGGCCTTCTTTGCCGTGTGCGCCTGGACCTTCTGCCGGTGGTTCTTCCAGTCGTGGGCCTGGACGCTGCCCTCGGTGAGCCGCTCGAACTCCACAGCCTGCTCAACGCTCGGCTGTTGGAACCCGTAGATGAGCTGCTTGGTGACCCCCACCGTCAGCTTCAAGGCGCTGGCCAGCTCGCGGAGCTTCAGCCCCTTGAGCTCCTTGTACTCCAGCAGAATCAACGTGCGCCTCAACTCGGGCGCGGACACCTGTTCTGCCCGTAGGCTATCGGGTGGGCCCCGCCAGCGTCAATGGAACTACTGGTATTTTGTTCAGTGGACTGCGCTCAGGTGCTGTCTGGGGCGGGCTCGATGGCGATGATTCGGCGGTCCGGGATCTGCCAGAGCTCGGTGCAGGCGCGACGATCCGCCTCGATGCAGCGGGCCGCCGCGGTGAGGCTCCGGTGGTAGCGGCCACACCAGCCCCGGGTGATCCCTTCGCACACGTAGTGGGTGGGGTTCTCGAAGGTGATGGGCAGCGCATCGGCGGCGCGCCGCGCAGCTCGCCGGGTGGTGTAGGTCCGGGCGCCGGCGCCGGCCAGCGCCTCGGCGGTCTCGGCGGTGATGGCCCCGCCCGCTGGAGTGAGCGCCTCAAGACTGCCCCCTACCGGCCAGGCCACGATGTAGTGCTGGCCGTCAGGCAGTCGGTGGATGACCTGATCCCTCTCCATCTCCAGTGCCTCCCTCGAGGTGAGGGGCAGGTGGCAATATTGCCACCTGCCCATGGTCCTTCCGTGGTGTCGGGGTAGATCCCACCCCTTGGCTACACGGGATCGGGTTCCTGACTCTGGCCCCTTGAGCGTCTGCCCCAGCGGCCGCTCGTAGTCACTGGTCACGCCGTCGCCGACGGCGGCCCCATCGTGGCGTGAGCGTCGTCTGCCTGGGGATGAGCCCCTCCTCCTCCATCGCCTTGAGCGCGTCGAGCGCCCTCGGCCCGGGGGACTGCAGGGCGTCGGCGATGGCGCCACGGTCTCCCGCACGGAGATCCCGGGTGAGCTCGTAGCTGCCCTGTGTCTTGAGCTGGTCGCGCTTGTACCGCAGCCCCATGCACTCACGGCACCCGGCGAGGCCCTCCCAGCCGGGGACGAAGAAGAGGTCGTAGGCGCCGGTGCTGCAGTGCGGGCACTCCGCGAGCCAGCGCTCGCTCGCGATGTGTCGACGCAGGGCCAGCTGGGACCAGCCCTCGTCGTTGACCTTCAGGTGCAGGATGCCGCATCCGCTCGGCTGGATCGCCATCCGCCAGGCGAGGTGTGCACCCCACCGGAGATGGAGCCGACCAGCTATCCGCCGGGTCGTGACCGGATCCCCCTCGGGGAACCGGTCACGTACCAGCTTGTGGATGTCCAGGTCGGCGGTGTCTTCCACCGTCCGCGAGCGTCCGCGGCGCCCTCCCATCAGACGCTCTCGCCGTCGAAGTCGTCGTCGAGGTCGTCGAAGTCGTCGAAGGACTCGGGATCGTCATCCTCGATGTCCCGCCCCTTCGCCTCGGGATCCTCGTCGTCCTCGGCGCTGGCCAACGCTGCGGCCAGGGCGGCGTTGCTCGGGGGCTCCGCGACCACAGGCGCCTCCCGGGCCGGGGTGGGCGGAGCAGGTGGCGCCATCTCCATCTTGTTGTGGAGGGCGCAGTATTTCGAGTCCTCCAGGGGAAAGCGGCGGCAGGGATTCCCGCTCTTGGTGGTGCCGCTGCATCGTGTGGGCTCGGGCTCGGGCTCGGGCTCGGGCTCGGGCTCGGGGGAGATCTCGATCGTCTTCTCGGGCAGGGAGCCGGGACGCATGGTCTCGCGCATCTCCCGGAAGATGTCGCGCATCTCGGCGACCTCGGCGCGCAGGGCCGCGAGCTCCTTGTCCTTCTCGGTGTCCTCCACAGTGGGGGGCGCCTGCTGCTGGAGGTAGCGCTGCAGACCTTCAGGGCCCAGGAGGGTCTTGAGGACGTCGAGGTGATCGTTGCGCACCTCGTTGGTGGGGCGGCCACCGCGGTACTCGACGGCGGGGTTGCCCAGGATGTCGATGTACTTGGTGGCCAACACGAGGAAGCGGATGTTCCGGCGCTGCAGCACGACCTTGGTGGCCCCGTTCACGCCCTTGCTGTTTCGGGACACGCGACTGTGGGGGATGATCCATTCCGTGAGCTGGTAGCTCAGCAGCTTCCAGCGGCCGTTGCCCTGAGTGAGCTTGAGCCGGTCGATCTCCCCGCGGACGATCGCCTTGACCATCGCCGCCCAGCTCTCCGGGGTGGCCTTTTGCAGGAGGTTGTTGTAGGCACCAGTCCAGGGATTGCCGGGGGTGTAGGTCCGGTAGTTCTGGGCGGCTGCCCGCTCGAGGTCGGTGTAGTTGCGCTGGACCTCCTCATTGAGCACTCGCTGGGCGATGACCTTGAACTCGGGGATCTCCTGCAGGAACTCGGGGATCTCCTCGATCACCGTGCCCATGCCGTGCAAGGGGTCGTGGTTCTGGGGGCGCGCGATTTCGCGGATGAGGTCGGCGCTGCCGCCGATGGCGTTGGCGTTGTTAGATGACATGCTCTTCTCCGGGTGGGTTAGCGGGGGGTGGGCGTGCGCTGCCTGTCGAACCAGGCCAGCAGCTGCGCTTCTGCGGGGTTGTGGGTGAGGTAGAGGTCGCGGGTGGTTTCCCAGAAGTCCGGGTCGGGGAAGTCCGCACAGACGCGGTCGGTCAGCTCAGCGAACAGGCTCTCGCTGTAGGTCTTCTCCCCCGGGTCCAGCGCATCAGCGGCGCGACTTGGGGGACTGGTGGACAGCATGGCCGCTTCCATGTGGGAGTTGTAGGCATCGATCCTGTCGAGCAGCTCCGGGGTGGAGAGGTTCGTCGGGGCTGGGCGCCGGGGCTCGGTGGGGAAGAGGTCAATCTGCATCGGCTGCGGTGGCCTCGGCGCTGACAGTCAGGTGGTGGACTTCGCCACCACAGCTGGGACTGTGTCGGGAGGCTGCGAGGACCGCGTCTATGACTGCGTCCTTGTTGCCATGACCATGGAGATCCTCGTAGGTGTTTGCTGAGAAGAGCGCGCCGAGGGCGAAGCTGGCCCCGCTCCCGGCTGCGGTGTAGCCATCGCGGATGGAAACCAGGTGGCCATCGTCCGCCAGGAGTGCGAGCCCCTGAGGCCATGCGAAGATTGCCTCGCAGGGGTAGCAGATGTGCCCATCAGCGTCGGTGCGGAGCTTCTCGTGCTCCTTGCACCATGCCCGCCAGAGGGGGGACAACTCCTCACGGAGCATGCGGAAGACGTCGGCGTCTTTGACGTTGCCCACGTTCAGCTGGAGCTCCTCGAGGAAGACCAGGAGGTCAGGCGTTCCAGCCACGCCGATCAGAAGGTTGGTTCCGAGCTGGCGGATCTTCGTCCCGCCGTCGAAGGTGAGGGCGCCGTAGCGAGTCTGGGAATCGGAGGCGATGTCGGCGCGGCCATCTCGGACGCGTGCAGCAATGACAGTCATGGGTCTACTCGGGGTTGTGGTGGTCGTAGATGAGGGCCGCGGCCATGAGCGCGGCCTCGGCGGTGTCGACGCGCACGGACTTGGGGAGGGCCATGAGCAGCTCGCGGGCGTCGGCCAGACGCACAGCAGCCTCGGCGATGCGGTGCTCGCCGAGGGTCTGTCTCGTGCCCTGCTTGCCCCGGGGGATGGGAACCTCGCTGTTGGCGTTGATGGTCTCGACCCACCACTGGTGGGGGAGCAGCGCCGGGGGGCGGTCGAAGATGTCGGCGACCGCTGCGGAGAGTGCGGCGCGGCGGGCGCCCAGCGCGTAGACCTCCTCGGCCTTCTCGCCGGCGAGCTGGTGGCAGTCGCGCCACTCAATGCCTACCAGCACCTCGCTCATCTTTCGGCGGGCAACCCGGGCGGCCGCCTCCAGGAGGCAGACCCGGGCCCGGTTGAAGAAGCGACGCTCCCACTCAGCCTGGGCTTCCAGTCCGCGCAGCTTGCTGGGGCGGCTCACGCTGATCCCCGTGGCGTACCAGAGGCGGGGGCGGGGGTCATCGCCCCATGGACTCGTGACGATGGCGACACCAGCATGCGCGCCGGGGTCGATGGCGAGGGCGATCATCGCTGGCGCTCCGTGTAGGTGGGGTGGCGGGGGATCTGCGCGATGCGCTGGTAGAAGTCGGCGATGAAGTCGACGTCGGCCTGCAGCTCGCCGACCGGGCGAGCCCAGCCCTGCATCCGGTGGACCTGCAGGTAGGTGAGCAGCGCCTCGCGGAAGGCGAAGTCGGGACCGATGCGCTGGCCGCTGTCCATGTGGACCAGGTGGTAGGGAGCGTCGACGCGGTGGCGCTTCCGTTTTGCTGCTGCCTGGACAGCCAGCGGGCGGGCGGTGTCAGCGCCGAGGATCTCCAGCCACCATCCGGGCAGGACGTGACTCTCGCCCTGAGTGTCCAGGGCGCGTGCCTCGATGGGCTCCCAGGTCCGGCCGTTGTAGCTGAAGGCACCGGCGGGGATGTAGGTCGAGCCCTTGAGCTTGATGGTCATGGTGCGCTCCGATGCTGGGCATCCAGCTCGTAGACGTCGTCGAGTACGTCGATGGCGCCGGCGAGATCCGCAGCGCGTGGGTCTGCGTGGGCCTCGAGCAGCTGGCTGGCCTCGCGCAAGAGACTCACCGCGGCGCCGGCGAGCTGCTGGGGCCCGGAGCCTGTGAGGTTGGTCGTCACGGGGAGTCGCTGCAGGGGGGCTCCGCAGCCGGGGCAGCTGCGGATGTCACCTCGCGCGAGCCAGTGGATCCTGGGGTGAGGAGCCCCGGGGGTGGGGTGGTCTGGAGGGGGAGGGGGGCAGTGGTAGGGGGAGCGGCTCACAGGTCACGCTCCAGCATCCGGCGCCAGAAGAGGGTCTCGGTGGTGGGGCTCGCGGCGAAGGGCTGCCAGGCGCCCTCACGTCGCTGTTGAGGGCGCCAGCCCTCGGGGGACTCGGGGAAGTGCTCGGGGGCGTCGAAGGGGTCGGCGTCCTTGGGGACTTCGACTCGCTGCCAGCGGTGCACCTTGGGGCACATCTTCCGGTGGCCCTTCTCCATGTCGGTGGCGTTCTGACGCAGGCTGTCGTAGCGCTCCTGGTAGAGCTGCCGCACCTTCAGTGTCCGGCCTCGCCAGTCCTCGACCCGGGAACGCTGGCGGTTGTGCGCTGTCCAGGCTCCGGGGCGGCCTTCCGCCTGGGCGATCTGCGCGTCCGCCTGGGATGCCTCCAGCGTCGCTTTCTTCTGGGCGATCTGAGCGTCGATGTCGCGGAGAACTCGCTTGAGAGCCTCGCACCAGCGCCGCGGGTCGCGGGCGAGCGCGTCGTGGTGCAGCGTGTTGGTGCGGTCCTTGCCGTTGATGGCCACCATCTCGGCGAAGGTGAGCAGCTCCGCGCTCATCTCGGGCGGGGTGTGGTAGGGCTCAGACACGAGGGCTCCTTGGGTGGGAGAGACGGGGGCGGGCGGTCATTGGTCAGCCTCCGAGTAGGTGTGGATCGGCAGCCCCTGCCCCAGGTCCAGCGCCCGGATGGTGTCGAGATCCCGCTGCGCCTGAGAAGGCGTGCCGCGGAGGAAGGCGGCGACGTGGTCGCAGCTGGCGGCCAACGTCGGCAGGTTGGCGAGCGGCCCGTCCTGCACCGTTCCGGGGCGCTCGCGGATCGCGACCTCGTAGGACAGGCCCATCCGATGGGCGGCGGTGATCGCCGTTGTTGCTACACCGCGCTCGGCAAAAGCCACCAGCTGGACGTGGGGCGGCATCCGCTCGACGAAGGCGGTGACCGGATCGACCGGCGGCGGCTCGCCCTTCACCCGCGGGCGCGGTGTGCGTTTCCGCTCACCGATCACCAGAATGCGGGACCGCCGTTCCCGAGGCCACCCTGGCACCTCCGAGGCAATGAGCCAGTCGATGAGCGCTTCGCGGTTGTTGGGGGCGGTCGTCGGCGTAGGGCGTCGTGGTGGGGCAGCTACGCGGGAGGCCAACTCCGGTGCGCTGCAGGCTGCGATCTCGTGGCCGCTGATCCGGTGGGCCTGTCCGTTGATCAGTACAAGCCGCTGGTGGAGGTAGTCGTCCCGAATGGGGGACAGGCCCAGCTGCAAGCGCTCGGCGGTCTGCGCCCAGCGCCGCTGCAGCTGCTTGAACATCCAGCGGGATAGATCTGTGTTGAAGCTCCACGCCTTGAAGGCGGCCGTGTCCTGCTCGTCGGGGGGCGCTGGTAGCAGTGACTCTTCGCAGCTCCAGCGGTAGCGCCAGTGGGGACGAGGGGCTCTGGGACCGCGCTCTCCCGGGCGGGGCTTCATGAAGACCGGGCGGGCGTGCTCGAAGAGAACCCCGTAGGTGCCAGCCGGGTAGGTGTGCTGGCCCAGCGGCAGGTCTACCGTCAGCTGGATCCACCCGGGATCGCGCGGCGGGAGCCTGCAGCGGTAGCTGGTGTTCTCGTGGTAGTCGACGAGCTCCCGGTGTGTCGTCTCGACGGTGGCCTGCTGGGTGAGCGTGATCATGGTTGGCTCTCGTCGGTGAAGAGGGGGCCGTGCTGACGGTGGGGAGGCAGCTCGACGGTGGGAGCGGGCTCGTCCGGGGGCGGTGCGGGGGCGGGGGCTCGTCCGGGGGCGCACTCCTCGGGGCCTTCGTAGAGCTCGGCGGTGTCCGTGATGACCTCAGCCACCCGGACCGTGCGGCCGTTGACCAGCAGCGGGGTGTGCTGGTGGATCCCCTGTTGGTCGAGGGCGACCCGCTGTGCGTCTCGCGCGACCATGAGCTGCAGGTGCTTCACCGTCTTGGCATCGATGCGGCGCTCGACGATCAGCAGCTCCCCGCTCGTCGTCCGGAGGTGGTAGCGCTGCCACGTCGCGGTCGGTGGAGGTGTTGGGGCTGGCGCTGGGGCCGGCGCCGAGGGCTTCACAGGGCGGGGCTTCGCGCGGCGGGGCTTCGCGGCGCGGGGCTTCGTGTGCTGTGGACGGGGGCGGCCAGTGGTGCGGCGCTCCCGCTCGATGTGGGCCACGATGGCGCCGGCGAGCTCCGCGTCCCCCAGAGCGCGGTGGTTCGAGTACTCCATCTCGAAGTAGGCCGCGGCCAGTTCCAGCTTGACCTTGTTCTTGATGGGGCGGCCGTTCAGGAACGTCTCGCCCTTGTCCTCCTTCAGGTAGATCGCGGTCGTCGTCGCGAGGTCTTCGCCCCAGGTGATGACGGCCTCGGCCTCCAGCGTTGCCAGGGCCTCGCTCCATGGGGAGCGGCCCAGCATCTTCACCTCGAAGGGCTGGTTCCAGGCGCGCAGGGCCAGCGGGCGGCCGGGGCAGTGCTCGGCCTGCTCGCCGCGGAGGTAGGCGCAGAAGCGGTCGACGACGTCCTGCTCAGGCAGGCCGCGGTCCAGCACCCAGGACGGCTGGATCTGGTGAGTCTTCTGCGCCTGCCGTGCCTGCGGGCTCAGGAGGTGGGCCTCGGGCTGGTGGATCAGCACCGCCCGAGGGTTCACCAGAGCCAGTTCGGCGGTGATGAGGACCGCGCCGATCTCGATGATCCGGGCGTTCCCCCAGGGGCCGGGGATGTCCACCTTCCTGGGCAGGCCCGTGGTCTCCAGGTCGATGGAGACGAAGGGCACGTCGTAGGAGGGGGCCAGGCCGAGGGCGAGGCTCATCTCGCACCCCCACGAGCGTCCCGATCCAGAAGTGTGTCACCCCAGACCCCCAACTGTAGGATCTGTGTGGGATCCAGTGTGGGATCTGCAGGCCAGAGGTAACTGTTTAGAGTCTCTCGGTTTTTGTGGTGGTTTTTGCAGAGTGTGGGATCTGTGGGATCCAGATTGAACGCTCTGGGAATTTCCGAAACCGATTCACTTTTGAGGTCGAGATCAAAAGAGCGCTGCCGTGCGCGCGCACGTCCCCCCTGTTTAGATCCCACAGATCCCACACTTTCTATTTCTATAGATAAAAGTATAGTAATTATAAATAGATAAGAAAGAGCGGTAGATCCCACGATGGATCCCACACTGATCTCACACTTTGGTGAGGGGATCCCACACTTTCGGATGGTGGAGATGTGGAACTGGGTGGAGCGGGTGAAGGGCAGGGGCATGGGTCAGTCCTCCATCCCGAGGCTCTTCACGGCGGTCCGGTTGAGGACGTAGTGAGGGCTTCGGCCGCTGGGGGTGGTGGCGGGGTACTTCAGCCCTGGCTTGTTCGCGCGGACATGGAGCCAGCCGCGGCGCTTCCAGGCGGTGAGGATCTCCACGGGGGCCTTGAAGCCCTGCTCCCGCAGGAAGCGGTCGAGGTAGCTGGGGCCGACGGCGATGCGTTCCCAGCTCTCCTTCGCCTTCCACGCGCCCATCCAGCCCTGGCTTGGGCTCTTGGGGGCGCCGTCCTTGTCGACGTCGTGGCGGCCCCAGAACTGGTGGGCGTGGGCGTTGATCCAGCTCCAGGTCAGGGAGAGGGCGACCTTGGCGCGGTCGGCCTCCTGGGCGGCGATCTCCACCGCTGGCCACGCCTCGGCCATGATGGGGTCCACCCGGGGCGTCTCCAGCCCCAGGACACTGTGACTGTGGGCGAGCATCGCCCCCAGCTTCAGCACGGCCAGGTAGCGGCTCGCGCGGCGGGCGGTGTTGTCGTAGGCGGCGCGGCTCTCGAAGTCGCTGCGGTGCTTGGCGTAGAGCTGCCGGACCATGTCGCCGGCGTCCTCGGTGTCGAGGAGCCACTGCACGATCCGGGGACCGGCGTGCCCGTAGTTCTCCAGCACCAGCCGCAGCACGGCCTCGGCGGTCTTGCTGCCGGTGTCCGGGTCTTCACCGAACGGACGACCGCGGAGCGGTAGAACCCGGGCCCGTGTGCCGCCCGACTCGCTGAAGGCGGTGAGCGGAGCCTCGCCGCTGGAGAGCATGATCGTCTTCCAGACCGCGCGCTGCTTCTTCTGGGTGCCGAAGTTGTTGGAGCGCCCTTTCCCCTGCTGCCCCACCACCATGTAGATGACGCGGCTGATCAGATCCGCGTCCTCGCCGCACTTCTTCGTGTCGTCGAGGATGAGCGGCATGTGGGCCAGCAGGCCGGCGATCTCCTCGATGCGCGTCGGGCTGTTGTCCCAGCTGACCATGGGACCGTGCACGTCCTCAGCGGGACACCCCCACACGCTCGCGGCGATGGCCAGCGCGGTGGACTTGCCGCCGCCGGGGTCGCCCTCGAGGGAGACGATGAAGGGCGGCGCGTCCTGAATCCCCTTGAGCAGGGGCGCGGCCAGCGCCGCGTAGAGAATGAGCCAGGGCAGCGGGTGATCTGCGAGCAGCTCCTCCAGCCCCCGGGCCCAGGTCTGGTAGTCACCGTGGGCGTGGTAGCCGTCGGCCAGCGCTGCGTCGGCGCCGGTGACGTGGAGGTGGAGGTGGTCCGGATCCCACTGGTCGGGGCGGGCCTCTTCAATGGCTGCCAGGGGCAACCCGGAGGAGCCGCCGACGCGGAGGTGGTGGCGGCCCCACACGAAGCCGCGGCCGCCGTGCCAGCCCATGTGGTCGCTCGTCAGCGCCTGGGGCAGCGTTCGATCATTCTCGATCTCCAGCTCGGAGATCCAGCGCACCGCGGAGCTGGCGTTGCCTGAATGGACAGGGGCCTGCTGGTCGGCGAGCGCCTGGACGGTGCGGGCGTTGGTGGCCTCGGCCTGAGAGACAACGGCGCTCATCCAGCGGCCGCGACGGGGCCACTCCAGACGGAGGTGGGTCGCGCCGGTGGCGATGTCCTGCAGGCGGCCGGTCACCAGCAGCGGCAGCTGCAGGCGGCGGATCTCGTCGTAGCCGCCCTCCCGGTTGGGCTTGCGCTCGTAGATGCCGTCTGGGCTGACGCGCCAGCCTGGGGGGACCGTCAGGTTGGGGGGGAGGCTGTAGCCGTCGTTCACCAGGTCATCGAGGACTTCATGGAGGGCGGGCGGCGCCTCGTTGTCCCGAGCCAGTCGGAGGTTCCGCCGGCGGCTGGTGGCTTCGAGGTCGGCGAGCTCGTCGGCGCTGGTTTGGATCTGCCGCTGCAGCTGGGTGAGGTGGCGCCCTACGCCCGGGACATCGCGAAGCTCAAGCAGGGACGCGGTCACCTCGGCTTGACGGGTGCGCCACGCGGCGCCCAACCCACGCATGGCGTCGGGGTCGCGTAGCAGGCCGACGATCGGCTTCCTCCTCTCCTCGGGGGTGTCGGCGCCGACGGCGCGCTCGGTCACGAGGGTGAGCTCCGACATCCCCACGTCGGGGTCGGCGCACTCCCAGGCGCCGCGGACGGGGCCGCGGCGGCGCGCGGACTGCAGCAGCTGCCGCAGGCGGGGCTCGCTGTCCTCGGCGAGCACGTCGTCCATGTCGGTGATGCCCTCGGGGGGCTCGGCCAGGGCCTCGGTGGGATGGACGCGGTAGACGCGGTCGCCGCCGAACGCGCGGCCGATGAGCTGGGCGTAGCGCTCGCCAGCGTTCTTCACGTCGCCCTCGTCGGGGCAGGCGTAGATGGGAACCCCCGGCGGCATGGGGATCTCAGCCAGCACTTCAAAGCTGCCATTGGCCGCGGCGATGACCGCCAGCCGTTCGCCGCTGGCCGCGACCACCAGCGCCACGCGCAGGAAGTCGGTGAGCCCTTCGACGATGAGTACGCCGTTGATGTCGTCCGACTCCAGGGCGCCGCGCAGCAGCTGGAGGCCCAGCACGTCGGCGAAGAACACACCGCTCGCGGAGCCGGGGCCAGCCTTCGGCCACTTCTGGCGGTCCTTCTTGGGACAGCTGGGGTCGATGCTGCGTGCCTGGATCGTCGCCAGGGTGCCGTTGGACTCGTAGAGCTGGACCGCCAGCCGCTGATCCTTGAAGCCCGCGCGCTTCGGGTGCGGCCACCAGGCCGGCCAGTCGTAGGTCACCGGCAGGGCACGGGCCAGGTCGAGGGCTGCCAGGGCGTCGGGGTCCATGCGGCGGGCGCGCAGGTAGTCGGCGACGGGGGCGTCCTCGACGATGCTGGCGCTGGCCGCCCAGAGAGAGAGCAGCTCCGCGCTGGGGGGGCGCTGCCCGACCTCGGGCGCCTCGGGAGGGCGTGGCGGCGGGCGGCGCGGCGGGCGGCGTTTGGCGGCGGGGACGTCCTCGGGGTAGTCGATCCCCGGCACCATGCCGGCGAAGAGGGACTGCAGCTGCTGATGGTCGCCGCGGCCCTTGGCCTTGCGCCCCAGCTGGTGCCACGCTGCGAAGTCCACGACATCACCACCGACACCGCAGCGGTAGCAGCTCCACTTCTCAGCCTGCCCCGGGCGGCGGCGGATCTTCGAGGAGCCGTAGCCCTTCTCGCCGCAGGCCGGACAACCCGTGATGGTGTTGCCCCGGGCGGTGTAGCCCAGCTGGCGGGCGGCATGGGTCATCGCGAGGTGTTCCTGCGCGGTGGTGATCCAGCCCAGCGGGGTGCGGTCGGCGCTACTCATCGGAGCCCCTGACGGTGGGCGGGGTGGACGCGCTCACGACGCGTCCGGTGTGCAGGTCTCGTCTGTCAGGTCCACGGCGGGGGCTTGGCCAGGGGCGCGGGCCGCAGGGCCCATCTCGAGGAAGCGCAGATCGAGCCAGTGGGACAGCCTGAGGAGGGCTCCAAGCGTCAGGCGCTCGTCGTGGAGCCGCCGGTTGATGTGGCTGATCGCGTTGGCGCGGATGACCGCCTCGGTGAGGGCGTTCTCCTCGTCGTCGGTGGCGTCCTCGTCCGCGCTCCACGGCACGAAGGGGGCCAGTCGAAGGGGGGCTGGATAGGGCATCCGCTTGAGATCGAAGGCCACACCATCAGGCTGTCGCCGCAGACGAATCAGGTGGGGAATGAGGAAGCGGGCGTCTGTGAGGAGTAGAGCGCCAGGCTCCTCGCTGCCCAGCGCGACTCTCTCCCCGCGGCGCTGTTGGCGCTCCCACCAGTCGGGGGTAGCCAGGAAGGTCTGGTCCGTCTCTTGGAACCACCCGACCAGCAGCTGGTGAACGCCGTCATCGTGCAAGGCAGCGACGTGTCCCTGCAGGTGGTAGGTGCGCTCCTCGACGCGGAGGACGTCGCCGATGATGGGGGGGGCCGGTGGGGTGGTCTGGGACATGGGCGGCCTTCAGGGGAAGGAGCCCGGGGGGCAGTCGCGATGCGGTTGAGAGCCCTGAATCTTCTGTACAAGAGTGAAGATGTTCAGTTTTGTGACGCCACCGCTGCCGCACCCCGGGCCAGGGGCTACTCCTCGACAGCGACGGGGGCGTCCTCGGTGGGCGCGGCGTCATCGTCGTTGGGAGAGAGAGGGAGGTCGGTGAGGTCGAGCTGCTCCGCAGTCCGTTCGGGCTCGCGCTTGGCCAGGGCGAGCGCTGCGAGTGCCTTCTGGTGGCGCTTGGGATCCAGCTCCGCGCCGAGGTAGTGGTGGCCTGTCTCCAGGCAGGCCCGCGCCACGGGCGCCATGCCAGCGTAGAGGTCCAGCACCCGACCGCCGGCGCGGCAGAAGTGCGGCAGGAGCTGGGTGTACCAGCTGGTCGGCTTCTCGCTGTGCTGGCCGATGGCCTCGCTGTGGAAGTTCCGGAGGGCCTGCCGACTGTAGGGCTTCGGGGTGCCCTTCTTGTAGATGAGCAGCACCTCGGCGTTGCCCCGCCAGTGGATGCCGGCACCAGGGGCGCCGGGCTTGACCCAGGCGCCGCCGGTCAGGTAGCGCCAGCCCATCCGCGGGACCGCCGCCGCCGCGGCGAACCAGTCACCGAGCATGGGAAATGTGCACCAGACCAGGGCGTAGCAGTTGATCGGGGCTCGCTCGTAGACATCGGCGAGGACGCCGGCGAAGCCGCGCAGGTTGTCGGTCACGTCATAGTGACCGTCTGGGCTTCCGTTGGTGCCGCCGTTGCGGTAGCTCCAGGGGAAGTCGACGACCACCAGGTCGAAGCCGGGGCGGTCGTCGTCGTTCACGAGTTCGAGCACATCGCAGTTGCGGAGGTCGATCACCTCGTCGACAGCTGCGGCGACGGCCTCGGCGCCACCAGCTTCCTGGATCTGCTCATGGAGCCGCAGGTCGTTTTTGATCCGGCGAATGCCCGCGGCCAGCGCCTTCGTCTTCAGCCGCTCCGTGCTGGCCCCGGCGGCGGCGGTGACCACCTCATCCTGCTTGTCCCTGGGGAGGCGGGCGACCTTGACGGCTGCACCGACCGTGAGCCGGCCCTCGTTGACCGCGGCCCGCAGTCGCTCGGTGCCCTTCTCCCCGATGGTGCGGGCATCTTGAACCAGTCGGGGGCTGACACTGAAGGCGGCGGCGGCGACGTCGCGGGTCTTCTTTCCAGGTGGCAATATTGCCACCTCGTCGGGGATCTTCGTCTCGCCCACACGCCGGATGATGACCTTGGGCGCGTCGTCGTCTTCGCTGCTGTCGTCCGGGGCTGCCTCGTCCGAGGGCGGCTCCTTCTGCAGGCGTAGCCATTCGGTGAAGCGGTGGGCGGCCATGGCCCGCTGGCTGGTGGAGAGGTGGCGGCGGCGCAGGTTCTTCGACCACACGAAGGCGAAGAGATCCCCGTCGGCCCCTGGTTCGTAGTCGCGGTAGTCATCGGCGAAGGGGCCGCGCCGAGCTCGCCTGCAGGCCTCCTGCCGGTTCCGACCGTCGAGCAGCAGATAGCCGCCAGGGGCGTCAGCGTCTGGAAGACGCACCATGAGATCGAGCAGCCCGTTCTTCTTGATGTCATCGACCAGGCGCTGCATCTCGCTGGCGGGGGCGTCGGTCTGTGCGTCGTTGAGGTCGGAGGCCTCCTCCGCGGTGCCGCTGATCATCGGGAGCAGTGCGGCGAGGGGATGGGCTTCGTAGAACAGGGCATCACGAGGGGCGTTCATCGGGCGCACTCCGAACAGTCGGGCAGTGGTTGCCCGATGGGATGAAATGGACGGGGGGCGCGTCACGTAGGGGCGCGCAGGAGGTTCCATTGCGAGACCTACGAGGCCTGCTTGAGACGAGGCGCAATGTCGATACCGAGGAGATCCGCTACCGCCTCGCGACATCGAGAGCTGATGCGTCTACGCTGAAACCAGCTGTGGACGGAGTCGATGGAGAGGGCGTCGATGCCGTTTCCGTGACGGTTGACGAGTTCGTCGCGGAGCTTGGTACGACTCCATCCGCGTCTCTCCAATTGCTGTCCGACCAGGTCGATCAGCTTGACCGGGGGATGGGGGATCTTCATGTTCACTCCGCTGATGTTCACTCTTGTTGCTTACCAGGGGAGCGGAGTGCAGGCAACAAAAACGCACACCCCGTGAAGCGAGGTAGGCGCGGTACGCTTCCTGGCATGGATGTTCAACAACTCGCCGCAGAGCTTGAAGCGCTGCGGGTGGCTCAGGGCCTGACTCAAGGCGAGGTAGGCGAGCGTGCAGGCGTTACTCGCCAGGCGGTCGCCAACATCGTGAAGGGCAAGCGCTACGTCAAATCGTTGGAGAGCCTCGCTGCTGTGTTTGAAGCAGTTGGCGCCAAGCTGGTTGTCCAGGTCATCCCAGCAGATGCAGGGCTCGTGAGTGTCACTGCGAAACAGTCACTGGTGGGCTTGCTCGATGAACTGGCCAAACTCTCCGAAGACGATCTGGAGATGGTGCGGCGTTATGCACATCTCCTTCCACGGGTAGATCGTGGTGTGCATTACAGCTTCCGCTCGGAGCTCGGCGTCTGGGAGGAAGTACTCGAAATGAAGACGCCGCAGGTACCGCTCAAACAACAGTGACCTCGGCTGTTGATGCCGCCGCCGATCAATGGATCCGGCGTGGCGGCCGGCTGAGATAAGTCGAATCCGTTTGTTGATGGGGCAGGGTGTGGCGTAGATGTGGGCCAGTACACGAACTTTGGCCGCTGCTGATGGTTCGGTCGGTGGCTGACTGACTCGACAAATGTAAGCCAGAGTACACCTATGGTTCTTCCGGTGTGTGCGTTTTTGTTGCCTCTCATGTGTGAGTCTGGTAAGCAACAAGAGCGAACATTCCGAGGTCACCATGTCCCGGCGCTGGTCACTCACTGCTACCTCACGAACTCCTGTCACTGAACGGGTGTATAGATTTGTTGCAGGCGTAGTCCGCCGGCACTCAGTGAGCTCAGCGGGGATTCGAGTGGCCGGTTGGTCCTTCGCTTCTGGACGCGCTCGTCACCTGGTTTCGATTCGCCCGTTGGGGATCGGTGTTGGAGGACAGCCCCCCTTTAGTGGGCGCGTCCGCCCCTCTACTGACGGGGCGGCGACACTCCCCCTCCCACCGTCGGCTTCGGCCGGCTCGTGCTCGTCGCCTCGTCTCGCTTCTCTGGCGCCCCGGGCCTTGACCCTTTGTACGGAGGCGGACCCTGTTCTACCCGCCCGGGGCGCCACTCTCTCTCCCTGCCTGCCCGACGACCTCCACCTCCGTGTGCATCATCTGAGTAAGGTGCGCCGGGCAGGGCAGGGAGACCTCTTGCGAGCTGGGGGTGGGTGTGTCTGACCTCGCCCCCATCCGTGCGTTGACCCTGCATCCTGAGTGGGCCTGGGCGGTGGCGCACCTGGGTAAGGATGTGGAGAATCGGAAATGGCATCCGCACAAGTGGGTGCTGGCCGAACTGAAGGCTCGCAGGTCGGTGTATCTGGCCATCCATGCCGGCCTGTCCTTCGGGGGCATGTCCACTGTCTTGCGGCGTGAGCACCTGACGCCGGTGATCACCATGGCTGAGCGGGCTGGCTGGAGCGCCGAGAGCGCCGGTGGATGGGTGAAGTTCACCCATCCGAGCGAGGACGACGTTCTACTGCCGTGGGCTCGCCGTGGTGTCTCCACCAGCGCTATCGTCGCGGTTGGCCGGCTGGAGGGGGCCTCTCAGGATTCGGCTTCGCCCTGGTACGCCGGCGGTGACCAGTACGGCTGGGAACTGGCGGACGTAGTGACCTTGCCCTCGCCGGTACGCAGCCGCGGTCGTCAGGGACTGTGGAACCTGGAGCCGGACGTGCTCGCTGCCGTGCGCGTTCAGTACCGGCTGGGCCGGCCGGCGGTGGCGGCGTGAGGGGCTCGGAGCTGATCGGGCAGCATCGTCCAGAGTTCGCCGACGAAATCGACGCGTGGCGGCCTCTCAAGCCGGGACACTGGATCCTGGTGCGTCGTGGGTTGGTGGCAGCCAGCGCGAAGCGACTCTCCTGGGGAGCGTGGTTCTGGTGCACGGTCGCGGCCGCTGAGACTGCCGCGTCGTTTGAAGTCGCGCGACAACGGGCTGGGGCTGCTGTTCCACCTCTCCACTGATGGGGACTGTGATGAGTGAGCGCATGGAAATATTGCTGTCACTGGGATGTGTGGGGCCACGCCGTTGGTGCGAAGCCGTGCTGAGACCGTGGGTGTCCTACGGCACTGGAAGTCAGCGCCACCTGCAGGTCGGTGGTGTGGGGCTGCTGGTCGCCACTGTGTTGCCGGTGGAGGGGGGCTGGTGGTGGACGTTGCCGCTCAGTCAGGATGAAGCGCTGTCGGGTGAGCTGCCCGGCGTGAGTGGAGCGCAGGCGCAAGCGGTTGCCGATGCGGCGCTGCCCCAGCTCTGGGAACGGCTGACGACTGCGGGGCGACTGCGACTGCGACGAGAGGGCGACTGCGACGGCAACGACGACTGTGATGCGGAGCCTGAGCAGGCGTCGGTGGCTGGTGACCCTCCAGATTCCAGCGTGTTGGCGACGACTGTGAACACATCAGAGTGCGACGACGACGACTGCGACGGCTTCCACGGCGTCGAGCTGCTGCTGTGGTGGGGGAAGCTGCGCCAGCTCGCCTTCTCCTTCATGGAGCCGTTGGCCATGAGGGCGAGCGGATGATGAAGCCGTTCACCAACATCCCTGGCTACATCGCGAAGGGCGAGCCCGGCGGCATGTACCTCGTCGATGAGCGTGGCGCCGAGCTTCGGAGGGTGCCGGGGAGCTGTCACTGGCAGGCGTTCGTCGACGGTGAGCGCCTGCCAGGTCGATACCCCCGGGTGCACGGTGCGGCCTGCGCAGTCAGTCGTCACCGGGCGGAGCCGCCGCCGGCGCTGACGGTGGACTCGGACATGGCGAAGAGCATCCTGCACGAGGGGCTCCAGGCCATTCGCCGCCTCCACTGTGATCGGAAGGGAGAGGGCGGGCACGACTGTATCGGCAAGCTGACCATCGCTGCTGGCGGTGTTCGTGCGGAGTGCGTGGCTTGCGGTGACGTCGAGCTGCGGGACAGCGAGGCAGCCCGCGAGGTCGTGGCGTGCTCGGCGGCAGCGGCGCTCGAGGCCATGACCCAGGAGCGCCGCGGGCGGATGGCGCTCATCGCCGCTGAGAAGGAGGGGTAGGGATGCGACTTCAACGACGCTGGATCGAGGTCAAGACGCACTTCACCTTTGGTGGGTGTGGCGCTGGTGCCATGGGCTTCAATGTCGCTCAGGCGGAAGTGCCTCGCCCTGGGGGCGGGATGTACGCCGCGCGCTATCGCTGCCTGGGGGCGGTGGATAGCAACCCCATTGCTGTGCGGAACTTCGGGCGACTGGTTGGGGTGCCTGCGACCTGCCTGGATCTCTTCACCCTGGAGCAGTTCCGGCTCTACCACTCCGAGTGTGTGGGCAAGCGGCGGCGCTGCAAGACCTGCAGCAACACCGGCCAGCCCCCGCCCGGCTGGCGCGAGGCCACCCCCGACGACATCCTGGCCTCCTCGGGGGGAGAGTCACCCGACGTCGAGGTCATCACCGCGCCGTGCAAGGGGTACAGCCAGCTGGTGGCCGGGAGCCGCAGTCGGCGTCCGCGGTACCAGGCGCTGAACCAGCTCGCCGAGCGCGGCCTGCAGCTCGCGCTGGAGACCTACGCAGATGACCCGCCGGCGTTCATCCTCTTCGAGAACGTGCCGCGCATCGTGAGCAAGGGCCGGGCACTGCTGGACCGGATCCACGCGCGCCTCGCCGCTGCGGGGTACATCTCGGTGGAGACGCAGCACTGCTGTGGTGAGCTCGGAGGGTTGGCCCAGCGGCGCCCGCGGTTCCTGCTGGTAGCCCGACATCGGGAGAAGGTACCCAACTTCCTCTACGAGCCGCCCAAGCGGGCGCTGCGTAGTGTCGGAGAGGTCATCGATCAGCTGCCCCTGCCGGGCGCCCCGGCTGCAGGGCCGATGCACAGCTACCCCGGCATCAAGCCCGTCACCGAGGAACGCCTCGCGATGATCCCGCCAGGTGGGGACTGGCGGAACCTGAACGACCTGGCGGTCGAGGATGGTCACCTCCGGGACTTCGTGCTGGTGTGTGACGCTGATGTCCAGGCGCTGGAGGTCACGGAGCGGTCAGGGGTGGATTGGTTCCGTGGGTGCCTCGGGGTGCGCGACTGGAACGACCCCACAGGGACCGTGACGGGGGAGAGCAGTCCGACGAACGGCGCCAACGCCATCGCCGACCCGCGGCCTGCGCGGCAGTGGGGCGAATACGGTGCCTATGGTGTGCTGTCGGGTGACCAGTCCGCAGGCTGCATCACTGGAATGACTGCTCCCGGCAATGGTCGCTTCTCCATCGCTGATCCTCGGACCCCGCACCTGCAGAAGGGGGGCAGCTACTTCGACAATGTCTTCCGGGTGGTGCCCATCAATGAGTCCGCCTACTCCGTCATCGGGGCGACGCGGCCGGGGTCTGGGTGCGGCGTGGTCGCGCAGCCCATCAAGGGACTCAGTCTCGGGCGGGTGGCCTTCAATGACGTCTACCGGGTGGTGCCAGTGGGGGAGCCGACGACGTCGGTGACGGGCGGCCGGACGCCCAGTGCTGGTGGTCAGGCGGTGGCCCAGCCGCTGGCGGACCTGCGCTGCAGGACAACCCACGAGGGAGGCGGGAAGTACAAGGTGACGCAGAGGGACCAGCCGGCCGGTGTGGTCATCGCCGCGTCGTCGACGGGCAATGGCGCCTTTGCTGTCGCCGACCGCCTGGCAGACCCGCGGTGCCGGACCTGGCGGGAGGGGCGTAGTAGCTTCAACTCGGGCGGACACTATGGCGTCATCCCACGGGGAGAGCCTTCCTACGTCGTGACCGGCGGCAAGTACGACAACAGCCCGTCCTCAGTGGCGGATCACTGCCCAGAGGAGATCTGGTCCGGCGCCCCCAAGCGCATCATCATCTCCCCGTGGGGCTTCTGGCACCGGCCGTTCACCTTGCTCGAGAAGGCGCTGTTTCAGACCTTCCCGCTCATCATCAACGGCCAGCCCCTCAACATGGAGGGCTCAAAGACGGAGATCGCCGAGGAGGTGGGCAACGCTCTCCCAGTGGCGACGGCGACGGCCATCGCCGAGGAGGTGGGCCGCTGCTTCCTGATGGCGGTGACGGACACCTCGCGGCAGCTCCAGCTGGGGCAGGTCTGGGTGGATCCATTCGGCGGCCAGCTGTGGGCGGCGCTGTCCATGGAGGTGGGATTGTGGTGAACCTCTTGCGGCAGATCATCAGCCTGCTCGGTGAGCTGGTCGACCTTCAAAAACAGCGACAGCCAGCGGGGCTTCCAGAGTGGTTGACCGCAGAAGAGGCTCGGGGTCACCTGAATTTGAGCCGTGGTAAGTTTGACGCGGTGGTCCGGGGAGGGCGTTTTGCCGGTGCTGTTTGGCGCGATGGTGGAACTCTGCGCTTCCATCGTGACCGCCTCAAGGAGGTAATGCTCGATGGCTCATTTGAAGCGCTGGCAACGAAAGAACAAGAATACCGGAAAGATGGGGACGTACTGGTCGATCCGAGACAAAAAGGCAGCGAGGCCGAACATCGCGCTGGGATTCATGAGCGAGCGGCAGGCGAAGAAGTTGCTGAGGAACTACGAAGCCGCGAAGACGCTGGGAAAGTTGCCAGCGGTGGGGCCGCGGCCAACGTCGAGTGGCTCAACGCCTTCACAGAAGGCGAAGGTGCCGACGTTGCGTGAGTGGTGGGGTGACGTGGTGAGCAGTGACCAGAGCTGGCCCCCCTCGCGGATGTACGACTTCCACGTCGCCAAGGGCAAGAGGCCGGGCAGCAAGGCGCTGAGGAACGTCAACGACAGCCGTAAGGTGATCGTGCGGGATCTGGGCGACCTGCGCTTAGACCAGGTCACCCGGGCGGTGGGTGATCGCTTCGTGGCGGTGCTGCAGACCACGCCGAGCAAGCGCACGGGGGAGCCGCTGAGCTCTCGCACCATCATCTTGAGGGTGGGCCACCTGCAGGAGTCGCTGAAGGTGGCCCATGAAGAGGGCGTCATCAAGGCCCTGGTGAAGCTGAACAAGCCCAGTCTGAAGCGCAAGAAGGCGGTGGTATGGCACACCCCGGAGCAAGCTCGGGTGTTGGCCCGGGTGGTGCTGGAGCGGCGCGAGGTGGGCTGCATCGACATGGAGAGCACGACGTTGATCCTGACCGGCCTGGTGGTCGGGATGCGGAAGAACGAGATGCTGACGCGGCGGTGGGAGAACCTGGATTGGCAGCGCATGGTACTGAGCATCGCTGAGCAGAAGTTGGCCGACGGTTCCTGGTGGCGGCCGAAGAAGGAGGCCAGCATCCGCGACGTGGCGCTGCCGGGCGATCTCGCGCGGTTGTATCAAGAGTTGTGGCTCAGCCAAGGGCGACCTGCCACGGGGTGGATCTTCCCCAGTCCACGGGATGGGCGGAAGCCGCGGGGCTGTTTCAGGAGGGCACTTAAGAACACCTGCATTACCGCAGGGCTACCAGTTCTGACGCCCCACCAGTTGCGGCACACGGCGGCGACGGGGCTGGCCTTCGCTGGCGGGACGGTGAAAGATCTGATGGCCATGGGGGGCTGGGCCAGCGCGCAGATTCCCAATGAGATCTACACGCACACCACCGCGGACAGGGTCCGGGACATGGTGGCGAAGGCGGATCCGATGGCGGGTCTGGGCTTCGGAGCAGAGACGAGCGGGGCTACAGGCCGGGGCTACAGCACCAACAACTCGCAGGAGCAGGGAGGCCAGAAATGAAAAACCCCCGGAAAACCGAGGGTTTGTATGAAGCCGGAAATCGGGCTCGAACCGACGACCTGCTGATTACGAATCAGCTGCTCTACCAACTGAGCTATTCCGGCTTGCTGGAGCCCTCTAACGACCCCTGGGGCCGCTCGTCAACGCTGTTGCGCGAACTCAGGTAACCGAAACCCAATTCCTCGAACTCCCGCTCCAGCTGCCGAGACTGATATCGGGCCTTCTCCGCCAATAGCTGGACGCTCACCTCCGCGCCGAATTTCACCCGCCCGGGGACCGCGATCCACCGCTCGACCCCATCCAGCCGCAGGTAGGTGTAGCCCTCCACCGGGATCGCCTCGGTGACGACCCCGCGCACACGCTCGACGGTCACCTCCGAGGAGGACCAGGGCGGCGCGCCGCCGCCATCGCTCGCCCGTGTCAGCCCGCTGACGAGCCCCCCAGCCAGCGCACCCGCCGCCAACGTGATCCCCAGCCACCTCACTGGTAGAGCTCATCGACCCGCTCCTGCGCCGCCTCCCAGTCTACCGGGAGATCCGCGCCATCAAACTCCCAGATGGCGTGCTGAACCTCCAGCTCGAGGTCCACCTTCGCGTCCTGATGCGGCGCCCCGGCGAGGAACTCTCCCAGCGCCTCGTTGTCGTGCCAGACCGACACCGTCTCGGCCCAGGCCCCGGGGAACCGCCCCCCGAAGGCGTACATCACCAGCCCCTCCTGAGCCGGCAGCGAGGCCTCGATGACGTCGACGTGCTCATTGAACAGGCTCTTCTGGCCGCGGGTGCGCGTCCGCGTAGCCACCGCCACGTAGATGTCCCCCTCCTCGTAGAGGGCGTAGCCGGTCTCCGGATCCCAGCTGGGCCCGGTGAAGTCGCTGTGGCCAGAGCAGGCCGTCAGCAGAAGGAACAGCGTCATGACGTCTCCCGATCGCGCGTCGCCTGAGGAGACACCGCCGCATCGTGGATCTGTCACCAGCGGATCGATTCCGTCCCGTGGCGGGTTATCCTCGGCCGGCACCGGCAGGTTTCCCCTGATGCTCCTCACTCTGCTCCTCGCCTCCGTCAGCGCGCACGCGGCCCAGGACGTACTCGTCCCCGAGTTCACCCCCGGCACGGCCAACGACTTCGGCGTCTCCTACCTGATCTACGACTCCATCATCTACGACCTGATGGACCGCGGGGTCGACGTCGTCGACGCGGACGCCATCCGCGCGCTGGTGGGCGATCGGGCCGACAGCTGCAGCGAGGTGAGCGAGTGCCCGGACGAGCTCTTCGACCACTTCCCGGCGAGGCTGGCCGTCGTCGGCAGCGTCACCCAGGTCGCTGACGGCCTCTCCATCACCATCGAGCTGCACGACCCCAACAACGCGGTCCCGGTCAAGGCGCTGTCCGAGGTCATCCCACCGGGGGGCGAGTACGAGTTCAGCGCCGACGTGGCCGAGATGGTCCAGGAGCTGCTGCCGCTCCTGTCCCCCCGCGACGCCACGACGACCGCCCCGATCACCAACATCGAGGATGATTTCCAGGATCTGGATGACGTCCTGGATGACGCCTTTGACGATGAAGACGACGGCTTCGACGATGTGCCCGTCTACGATCCGGTGGTTGAGGACGACAAGGACGATCGCCCGCCCAGTCGGGTGCTCGACGACGATGAGCAGCGCATGCTCGGCGTCGGCAACCGCGCCTACCAGGAGTATCGGAACGCCGGCGTTCCCATGGACATGTGGGCCTCCGATGTGCGGCTGCGCTCCTTCCAGTTCTCCATCGAGCTGCTGAGCGGCATCGGCGTCGGGAACATCTCGGACGCCTACGACGTGCGGGTCGCCTTCGACGTCGATCAGGGCGAGACCCTGGACACCTTCCAGAGCCGGGCGCTCGGCGGCGGCGCCAGCTTCCAGGGGGGGCTCGGCCTCGGCTACCACCCCCGGGCCTGGGTCGAGACCAGCCTGCTGCTGGGCTTCCAGCGCGGCTCCAAGGACTTGTCCGTCGGGTGGGAGAGCTACAGCGGCGCCGACAAGATGGACGAGTTCTCGCACTCCTACGCCGCCGCCAGCTCCTGGCAGTTCTCCATGGAGCCCCGGGGCCGCTTCTTCGCCCTGACGACCGGGGTGGTCAAGCCCTACGGGCTCGGCGGCCTGTCGGTGCGCATCCTCGATGGCTACGAGGTGCCGGAGAGCGGGCTGGTCGACTACCCGGATCAGGCCGGCGGGGCCATGCTGGACCTCGTCGTCGGCGCGGGCGTGATGTTCGACGCCAGCGAGTACTTCTCGGTCTTCTTGGAGCTGCCCTTCGGCTTCGGGCTGACCCAGCTCGAAGACACCCTGGTGGAGTCGGCGGCGCTGAGCGCCACCCCTGACACCAACGATCCGAGCCGCACCCTGCTGCGCATCTCGGCAGGCGTCCAGTCACGCTTCTGAGCGCGTACCGCCAGCCTCGCTGGAGCGGTGGGACAGGTAGCCGTCAGCGTTCGGAGGCCCGCGTCAGCACGCTCGCCAGCAGCGTTGGATCGGAGAGCGGCGCGTCGGGCCACTCCAGCTGCGACCGGACCCGATCCGCGACGGCGGACAGCACGCGCGCGCGCACCTCGGGGTCCAGCTGCGTCTGACGGGAGAGGGTCTCGGCGGCCAGCCGCATGAGATCCGGGCCCAGCGCCACCCGGACCCGCCGCGGCGTGAGGCGGGCGGGGAGGAGCGACGGCGAGGCGCCGGTGAGGACGGGCCGCGGCGAGGGGAGGGGGCGGTGCACGACCAGCGTCCCCGCCACCAGATCACCCAAGCGGCGGCCGAGCGGATCGATCAGGCTGACGAGCATCCCGGTGCCCCCCATGCCCGGGAACAGATCGGCGGGGCGGAGCAGGTTGCGGACCAGCGACGCGCGCCAGCCCACGGCGCCGCCGTCGTCCGCGATGACCTGGAGGCCCATGGCGCGCTTGCCGGGGGTCTGCCCCTCCCAGATGAGCTCGAAGGCCGTGGGGTAGACCCAGATGATGAGGAACCCCGCGGCGGCCCCGAGGGTGGCGAGCGTGCCCGCGGCGAGCTGATAGACGCTCGTGGGCCCTGCCCCCAGGCGCTGGACGACAGTGGCGCCGATCAGAAAGAGTCCGCCGATGAGCAGCAGCTGAACGAGCCCGTCGACCGCGGAGGCGGCCAGCCGGGCCCCGAGCCCCGCGGGGCGGAGTCGCACAGTGACCCCCTCCGCGGTGGGCAGGGCGTAGGGCTCCAGCAGGGGGGCGTCCATGACGATACGAGTATCTTCGGAGCGCCGACTTGACCCCTGAAGACCGACTGCAGGCCGCCCTCGAGCGGACGCCGCCGCACGCTGACACGCTGGCGCTGGCGTACCGCGACGCGGCGGCGGCGCTGGCGAGGGCCCGGTCCGATCCGGCGCAGGCGTGGCGGGAGGAGCGGCTGAACGCCCTGGTGGGGCGTGCCCACGCGCGCCTCTTCCGGGAGCCCGTGCCCCCGGGGCGGCGGGTCTGGGAGTTCGCGGTGCGCGGCTGGGCCGCCAGCGTGCGGGCGCAGGGGGCGTGGACGGTGGCCGCGGCTGGGATCTTCCTGGCGGCCATGGCGGCGGGCTACGCCGCCGTGGACTTCGACCCCGACGCCGCCGCCGATCTCCTGTCGCCGAGTCACCTGGGGCAGATCGCCGCCTGGAAGGCCGAGGGCGGCTGGCTGACCCAGGCCGAGGGCGCCTCCGCGCTGTATGTCAGCTACAGGTTGTTTCGGAAGAACGCTGGCATCGCGTTGGATGTCTTCGCCTCAGGCATCGCCCTCGGCCTGGGGACGGTCTGGCGGCTCCTGGAGAACGGCGTGACCCTCGGCGCCATCTGGGCGAGCGCCCAGCAGGCGGGGGCGCTGCCGCTCCTGGCGAGCTTCACCGCCTGCCACGGCCCCATGGAGTTTTCGGCGATCTTCCTCGCTGGCGGCGCGGGCATGCGGATGGGCTGGTCGCTCGTGGCGCCGGGCGCGCGGGGCCGTCGGCGGGCGCTCATCGAGGTGGGGCGCGAGGCGGGGGGGGTGATGGTCGGTGTGGTGGTGATGCTCCTCGGGGCCGCCCTCATCGAGGGGCTGGTGTCCCCGAAGATGGTCGGCTCATGGGCGTCGCTCCTCGTCGGCGGCGGGATCCTGAGCGGGCTGGTGCTCTGGCTCCGCCCGCGCCGGCTGGGGCGGACTCAGACCGGGCCGGAGGCCAGCAGCCGGAGGTAGTGGGCGCGCAGCATCGGCTCCAGCTCGCTGGCGTCAGCGTCGATGACGGACGCGCCGGCGGCGCGGACCCTCGCCAGGCAGCGGCGGCGATCCGCCAGCAGGGTCGCGGCGGAGGCCCGGGAGTGGAGCGCGGCCAGGCTGTCGAGGAAGGGGGCGTCCGGTGTCTCACCGGCGAGCTGACGCAGCGCGCGATCGCCCACCGCGGCGACGAGCACCCGGTGTCGGTCGGTGAGCAGGGGGCAGGCGCGGGCGAGGCCGTCGTCGCCCTCCGGGCTCGTCAGGAGGACGACCAGGGTGCGGCGGCGGAGGCGGTCTCGGAGGTGGCGGAAGAGCTCCGCGTAGTCGGGCTCGAAGTCGGTCGGCTGCACGTCGTAGAGGAGGCGCCGCACAGCGCTCAGGCCCCGACGGTTCAGCGCGCACTCCCGCAGCACCCGGCGATCGAACACCGCCGCGCCCACCGGCGCGCTCCGGAGAGAGGAGACCAGGCTGATGGCCGCCTCCACGGCGCGGTCCAGGCGCGTGTGATCCGGACCGTCCGAGGCGGACATGCGGCGGGAGACGTCCACAGCGACGAACACCCTCGGTGACTCTTCGCCGCTCCATGTGCGGCAGATCGGGGTGCCCAGCCGCGCGGTCGCCGGCCAGTGGATGGTGCGGGGATCGTCCCCGGGTACGTAGGGGCGCAGGCTGCGGAACTCGGTGCCGGCGCCCGGGACGGGGCGGGGGCGACCCGCGCCGCCGACGAGCCTGCGCGCGCGGAGACCGCCCGCCGCGGCCGCGCGGGGGTGGACCTCGACCTCGCCGAGCTCACAGGTGACCCGGCGCTCCCAGAGGCCGATCGGATCCCCGACCCAGAAGTGCGCGGGGCCGATCGCCACGCGCCCCCTGCGCCGGCCGGTGGCGGTGAGCGCCAGCCGCAGCGTGCCGCCCGTCGGCAGCCCGAAGCGGCCGCGGTCGGGGGTGAGGGTGACGTGCGCTCCGGCGAGCTGAAGCGCCAGCCGCAGGGGGCGGCCGGCGCCGTCGATGGTCAGGCCGACGGGGGAGGGCACCTGGTGCACCAGCAGCGCGGGGGCGTCGAGGGTGACCTCCAGGGTCTCGGGGATGCGGCCCCGGACAGCGATCGCGACGCCGGCGGCCGTGAGGAGCACCGCCCACACCGCCGCGAAGCCGCCCGCCCCCGGGAGGAGCACGCCGACCGCGAGGGCCGCGGCGAGGCTGAGGGAGAGGAGCGGCGCCAGCAGCGGGCCTGGTCTCACAGTGCCGCTCTAAGTGCCGCCCTCAACGGGGCACCGGGATCTCGGCCAGCAGCCGCGCCAGCACGTCGTCCGGCGTCATCCCCGCGAGCTCCGCCTCGCCGTGGAGCACGACCCGGTGCCGCAGCACCTCCGGGGTCAGATCGACGACGTCGTCCGGCGTGACGAACGCCCGCCCCCGCAGCGCGGCCAGCGCCTTGGCGGCGTTCAGCAGCGTGCCCGCCGCCCTCGGCGAGGCCCCCAGCAGCAGCCGGGGCTCCTCGCGGGTCCGGCGAATGAGCGCCAGCAGGTGCTCCAGCACGGCAGGCTTCACCGTGACCTCCCGCACCGACGCCCGCAGCGCCAGCACGCCGGCCTCGTCGGCCACCGGGGCGATCGCCAGCGCGTCCAGGTTCCGGGCGTCGAAGCCCTGGTCGACCTTCTGGAGGAGCTCCCGCTCGGCTGCCTCGGAGGGGTAGCCCACGTCGATCTGCAGGCTGAAGCGGTCGAGCTGCGCCTCCGGCAGCGGATAGGTGCCCTCGAACTCCAGGGGGTTCTGGGTGGCGAACACCGTGAACGTCGGGGGGAGCAGCGTCGTCTCCCCCTCGATGGTGACCTGCCGCTCCTCCATGGCCTCCAGGAGCGCGGCCTGGGTCTTGGCGGGCGCCCGGTTGATCTCGTCCGCGAGGAGGAAGGTGGTGAACACCGGGCCGCGCCGGATGCGGAAGGTGCCCGTCGCCTGCTCCAGCACCGGTGAGCCGATGAGGTCAGCCGGGAGGAGATCCGGCGTGAACTGGATGCGGCCGAAGGGCAGGCTCAGGCAGCGGGCGAGCACCTTGACCGCGAGCGTCTTCGCGGTGCCGGGCGGACCCACCAGCAGCGCGTTGCCGCCGATGAGCAGCGTCACCAGCAGGCTCCGCAGCACCTGCTCCTGTCCGGAGACCGCCCGCGACCACGCGGCGCTCACCGCCTCACCAAAGGCCTGTACGTCCTTCAACCCGTCTCCTGATTGGCTGCGGCGCCCGACGCCGTCGGTCCGGATCCTCGCACGGCGCGCTCCAGCGCGCAGGCCAGCGCCAGCGCCCGCTCCCCCGACAGCGAGCGTTCCCTGAGCGCTGCCTCGGCGTCGGCGAGCGCTGTGTGTCGCCTGAGCCCGCGCGCCCGGGCGTCGTCCAGCGCGGCCTGCAGCGGCTGCTTGTGATCCCCCGAGGCGCGGCGCAGTCGACCGGCTGCCAGCGCCAGGCCGGTCAGGCCCGCGGGGCGGGGCGCGGCGGCCGGGGCTGGAGGGCCGAGGCGCGCGGCGCGGCGCCAGATCGCCAGCCCGGCGATGACCAGCGCGCAGAGCAGCCACGCGCCCCAGCCCCGTCGAGAGAGCCAGACGGTCAGGCCCCGCCGCCGGTTGAAGCCGTGGTAGCCCTCTAGGAAGTGCACCTGCGAGTCGGGCGGGAAGAGGGAGATCGCCAGGGATCGGGCGGTCTCGCCGCGCAGCGCCTGGTTGGAGAGCAGCTCCGTGTCCGTCAGCAGCACCACCTGGCCGTCGCCCGCGGCGGTCGCGCCGACGCGGATGCCGTGCTCGTTGGTGTAGAGCGCGGCGAGGCCGCTCACCGGCCGGGCCGCGGCGCCGCCGCCGCCGGGCAGCTCCCCCGGTGAGCGGGTCAGCGGCGAGGGCAGGGCGGGGAGCGCCGCGCCGGACAGCGGCTGCGGCGTCAGCGACACGCCGCGCGACTCGAGCAGCGCCAGCGGCGCGCTGGTGGCCAGGACCAGGGTGGCGCCGCGCTCGACCATGGCGAGCAGCCGCTCCTGATCCCTGGTGTCGATCGCCGGGCTCGGGTGCGCGAGCACCAGCACCACCTTCTCCCACTCGGTGCCGCGGTCGGCAGCTGGGGTGAGCATGGCGGCGAGCGGCGCCTCGTAGCGGTGAGGGGACTGCCCCGTCTGCACCAGCAGCTCGTACACCCCCGACCAGCCGGCCGGGGCCGTGGACCACGTCGAGCCCGCGGCGCGCCCGCTGGCGGGATCCGCTGGCAGCGCGATGGCGGCGGCGACCAGCGCGGTCAGGCCCAGCAGCGCCGTGAGCAGCGCGGCGGAGAGCCAGACACGGAGGGGAGAGCCGTTCATTGGAGCACCTCCAGCGCCTCGCGCACCCGCTGCAGGTCGCCCTCGGTGGCCTCCGCGCCGCCGTACCAGGTGCGCTCATAGATCGCCTGCGCCACCCGGAAGCGCTCCCAGGCGAGCCCGTCCAGCGCCTCGGCGACGCGGCCGTTGGTGGTGAGCGCCACCCGGGGCACCCAGCCCCGTGACTCCACGAGCAGGAGGATCTCCAGGAAGGCGGCGCGGACGGCGTCGCTCACTCCGGCGGGCGCTCCAGACGGGGTCGGCAGGCGCGGGACCGGCGCGGGCGGCGCGGGCACGGCCGGTCGGGTCAGGCCCTTCAGGGAGAGGAGCACGGAGGCCACCAGCCCGCAGGTGATGACCCCGCCGACGAGCAGCAGGGCGCCGGCCTCACCGGCGCCGCCTGACACAGAGGTCGCCCAGCCCCGCAGGGACTCCTGGATGCCGCCGAGCTGGCGCCTGGGAGCCGCGCCGCCGGCGCCTCCGCCCGCCGTCGCCACCAGGGGGGCCGAGGTGCGCGGCAGCGGCGGGGCCGCCACCAGGGCGGCGGCCTGGCGCTCGACCATCGCCAGGTGGCGCAGGCCCTCCTCGCGGGCCGCGGGCACGCCCAGCTCCAGCGCGTCGGCGAGGGCGGACAGCAGCGGATCACGCACCGTCAGCACCGCGTCGCCGGACACGGTGACCTCCGCGTCGGTCAGCCCGCGGAGCTGAACGACCGCGTCGGGTTGATCGGCCTGGAGAGCGGCCCGGGCGTGCTGCACGGACTTGAGCCAGGCCTCGGGGCTCTGAGGCGCGGCGGCGGCGAGCTGGAGGGCGAGGAGGAAGAGGATCACGCGCTCTCCCGGGCCTGACGCAGCAGATCACTGCCCAGTCGGCGACGCCGGTCGTCCGCCCAGGCGGCGGTGAGCCCGCCGATTCGGAGCGGCTCCACCAGCACCAGCGCCAGGAGCCCGGCGGCGGCGAGGAGCACCTGCTCGTCGCGTCCCTGGAGCGGAGCCAGCACCCGCAGCGGATCCAGCGCCTGGGCCAGCGCCAGCCCGCCCAGCGCCAGGTTGCCCCAGGCCAACACCCAGGCGGCCCAGGCCATCAGGTGCACGGCGGCGAAGGCGCGCGCGGCCCGGTTCGACAGGCGCCACCCGGCCCGGAGCCCAGCGGCGTCGAGCACCGTGGAGGGCACCAGCCCGCCGGTGAGCACCCTGGCGTGGGCGAGCCCCGCGCCCATCGGCAGGAGCCCCAGGGCTGTGGCCAGGGCGCGCGCCGAGCTGGCGATCAGCACCGACGGCACGTCCGCCGCAGCCCTGCGCAGGGCTGCGGCGAGGCTCAGGCGCACGCCGCCGAGCTCGGCCGCGCAGAGTCGGATAGCGGCGGCGGAGGCCAAGCAGGAGCTCATCCAAGCAGCCACCGCGAGCGCGCCCAGGGCCAGCAGCTCCAGCAGCGGCGGCTCCGCGGCGGCCTCGATGAGTGAGGCGAAGGCCAGCGCCGCCGCGAACAGCGGCAGCCACCCCAGCGCCGCCGCCGTCAGCAGCGCCGCCGGCCTGCGCGCCACCAGCGCGGCGGCGTCGTCCAGCAGCCGGGCCGCGCTCACGGCCCCTCCACCCAGACCAGCAGATCGTCCCCGAGATCGCCGCCGTCGAAGTCAGCGGTGCCGAGCGCCTCGGTGTCGAAGCGCCCGTTGACGCCCGCGCTGGCGGCGTAGACCCAGGACTGCTCAGGGCCGCACCAGTAGATGACGGGGTTGCCCCAGGCGTCCAGGAACTGCCCCTCCAGGCGGTCGTAGCGCACCTTGTCCCCGCGGAGGTAGGGGCCGCGCCAGCCAGGCACCCGGGCCCCGTCGCCGTCGGGATCTCCCGTGACCAGCGCCGAGAGCCCCTCCTCGGGGGTGGGGTAGCGGGCGACGTCGAGGAAGAAGTCGTCCAGCGTGAAGCCGAGCGCGTTCATGGCGGCCACATTGCGCCGGGCCTGTGCCTCCGCGCGCACCTGGACCGCCAGCGAGCCGGCCAGCAGGACGCCGATGACGGCGACACCGACGACGCTCAGCACCGTCGCGGTCAGCCGGGCCGGCGCCGGCGGCGGGCGCAGCGCCGGGTCGCTGATGGCGGCGCGGTGGCAGGGGGCGCAGCGGCTGAGGTGGGCCTCCCGACAGCGGCAGGCGCCGCAGATCGGGAGGTCACAGTCGACACAGCGGGCGGCTGCGGGGCGATCGGGGTGCGCGGCGCAGCGCCGGGCGGGCTCCGCCGAGGCAGGGCGCTCCTCGCCCTCCGCGCTCAGGTGAGGAGCTCGCGGAAGTAGTCGACGGTGCGGGCGATGCCGTCGTCGAAGGCCACCTGAGGCCCCCAGCCGAGCAGCGTGCTGGCCCGGGTGATGTCGGGCTTGCGGCGGGTGGGATCGTCCTTGGGCAGCGGCTTGTGCACGATCCCGCCGGGGCTGCCGGTGGAGGCGTTGATGTACTGCGCCAGCTCCAGGATGGTCCGCTCGTCGGGGTTCCCGATGTTGCAGGGGTTCTTCAGGTCCGACTCCATCAGCCGGACGAAGCCGTCGATCAGGTCGGTGACGAAGCAGAAGGAGCGGGTCTGGTCGCCGTCGCCGAACACCGTCAGCGGCTGGCCCGCGAGGGCCTGGGAGCAGAAGGCGGGGATCACCCGCCCGTCTGCGGCGCGCATGCGCGGTCCGTAGGTGTTGAAGATGCGGACGATGCGCGTCTCGACCTTCTTGTAGCGCTGGAACGCCATGGTGAGGGCCTCGGCGTAGCGCTTGGCCTCGTCGTAGACCGAGCGGGGGCCGATGGGGTTGACGTTGCCCCAGTAGCTCTCGACCTGGGGGTGCACCGCCGGATCGCCGTAGACCTCGGAGGTCGAAGCCAGGAAGAAGCGCGCGCCGTCCTTCTCGGCCCTCTCCAGGCAGAGGCGGGTCGCATCCGAGCCCGCGTAGAGCGTCGCGAACGGCAGCTCGACGTAGTCGATGGGGCTCGCGGGGCTCGCGAGGTGGAAGATGCGATCGAGCCGGCCTTCCACAGGCAGGGACTTCGTCACGTCCGCCTCGACGAAGCTGAACGCCGGGTGGTCCTCGAAGGAGGCGAGGTTGCGCCTCGCTCCAGTGATGAAGTTGTCGACGGCCACTACCTCGTGTCCATCGGCGAGCAGGCGCTCGCAGAGGTGAGAGCCGAGAAAGCCGGCCCCGCCGGTCACCAGTACGCGCATCAGATTCCTTCGTTGTTGCCAGCTACCCTTTACCCTCTTGTGCCCGGTTGCGATAGGCTCAGGGCGCGATGCCATCCACTCAGGCGCCAGCCCAGATCCGGCCGACCACCGCGCACGTCGATCTCGGTCGCCTGGCACACAACTTCAGACGAATCCAGACGCTGGTCGGCGAACAGGTCCGCGTGCTCGCCCCCGTCAAGGGCGACGCCTACGGTCACGGGCTCACCCGCTGCGCGATCGCCCTGGAGGCTGCTGGCTGTGACGCCTTCGGGGTCGCGCTCATCGAAGAGGGCAGGGCGCTGCGCCGGGCCGGGGTCACCGGGATGGTGCTCTGTCTGGGCGGGGTCGGGGTCGCGGGGGCGGAGACCGCCGTGCGGGAGGGCCTCACGCCGATGCTCTACGATCTCGACACCGCCGCCGCGTTGGATCGGGCCGCCGCTCGCGCCGGCGCTCCGGTGAAGGTGCACCTGAAGGTGGACACCGGCATGGGCCGCCTGGGGGTGCCGCAGGGGGAGTGGGAGCACTTCCTGGACCGGCTCGCCGAGTTCCGATGGATCGAAGTCGAGGGGATCGCCACCCACTTCGCGGAGTCCGAGGCTGTCGACCCGACCTACACCCGCGAGCAGGCCCGGCGCTTCCGGCGGGCGGTGGCCGCGGCCCGCGTGCGCGCCTTCCTCCCGAGGTACCTCCACGAGGCGAACTCGGGCGCCACCCTCCGCGGCCCCGAGTTCCACCTCCAGATGGTGCGCCCGGGGCTGGCCCTCTACGGGCTCGCGCCCGATGCGGAGCTGAAGCCGGTCATGCGCGTGACGACCGAGGTGCTCTTCGTCAAGAACCTCCCGCCGGGGGCCGCCGTGTCCTACGGTCGGCGCTGGGTGGCCCACCGCCCCACGCGGCTCGCCACGCTGCCGGTCGGCTACGCGGACGGCTACCTCCGCGCGCTGAGCAACCGCTCGGAGGTGGTCATCCATGGCCGCCGCTGTCCGGTGCGGGGGGCCGTCTGTATGGATCTGATCATGGTCGACATCACCGATGTGCCCGCGCCGGTTCGCCCCGGGGACGAGGTCGAGCTGCTGGGAGATGCGGTGACCGCCGATGAGCTCGCGTCCTGGGCGGGCACCATCTCCTACGAAATCCTGACCAACTTCAGCGAGCGCGTTCCGCGGTCCTTCGGATCGGGGGGCTGACCGCGCTCCTGCGCAACTGGATCCTCGCTCCAGGTGCCACTTAAGAGTGTGACTATCGGTGCCTGGCAACAACCGGAGCGCACCCCGATCGGGTTCCGGGCTTTCCCGATGGGCCCTGGCGTTACCGCCGCCCGGAGGTCGTCGTCGACAACGCTCTCCCGCGCCACGGGATCGACTTCTTTGCGGGCTGCGTGGACGCGGGCTGTCATTTCGATGACGATGACATCAGGTAGCTGATCTCAGCGACACCGGTGCCCTGACCTTGAGTCTGCTTGATCGCGCTCCTTGCCAGTGGTAGGTGCACCTCGGCGCGCTGCGTCTCGGGAGAGCTTTAATGGCCAAGCGCAAGAACGACGGAACCTCGTTCGACGACTTCGAAGATGACTTCTTTGCGGCAGGTGAGGACGGTAGCCTCGCCTGGGCAGACGAACTCGATGAGGTCGATGAGGTAGAGGACGAGGATCTCAAGGCCCTCGAAGCCGCGGAGCGCAAGGCGCGTGATGACGCCGAGCGACAGGCCCGCGAGGAGGCCGAGCGGAAGTCTCTCGAAGAGACCGCGCTGCGTGCCCGGGCCGAGGCCGAGGCCAAGGCGCTCGAGGAGGCCGCGCACAAGGCGAAGGCTGACTCGGAGCGTGAGGCCCGCGAGGCCGCCGAGGCCGAGGCCCGCGCTGAGGCGGAGCGGGCGGAAGCTTCCGCCCGCGCTGAGGCCGATCGTGTCGAGGCCGAGGCCCGCGAGGCCGCTGCTCGCGTGGCGGCGGAGCGCCAGGCCCGTGAAGCGGCGGAGCGTCAGGCCCGCGAGGCGGCGGAGGGACAGGCCCGCGAGGAGGCCGAGCGCCGCGCCCGCGAGGAGGCCGAGCGCCGCGCCCGCGAGGAGGCCGAGCGCCGCGCTGAGGCGGAGGCCGCTGAGCGGGTCAAGCGCGAGGCCAAGGAGGCTGAGATCGCCTCCGGCTGGTTCCAGGATGACCTGGAGGACGACGCGCCCACCGAGGCGGGGCCGCTCGCCGTTCCCGAGACCCCGGGCGCTGATATCTACGAGCCCTTCTCCGCCGAGCCCGAGGTCTATGAGCCCACGACCTCGACGCCTGCTCCGGTGGAGCCCGAACCCGAGCCTGTCGCGGCCGCGCCGGTCGCGGCGGTGCCCGAGCCCGTCGAGCCGCCGCGCATCGCGCTGCCGACCCCCACGGGCGCGCTCGTGGAGCCCGAGGAGATCGAGGACGATCCCAGCGTCGAGGAGACCCCGCTCCCTGTCGAGAGTGAGCCGGCGTCCATCGTCCTGCCCATGAGCCCCGACGGTGAGATCACCCGGGATCCCACGGACGACTCCTATGACGACGACCCCTTTGATGCCCCGGAGCTGACCGCCGATCTGGCCCCCTCCACCGCGGCGCCGTCCCTCGACACGCTGCCGACCGGGGGAGCAACTCCTGTCTCCGGCGACGAGGCCGACGTCTGGCGTGCGACCCTCGCTCTGCTGGAGCGTGAGGGCGCTGACGACCCCTCGGCGCTGCTGGCCGGCGCCCGGGTGGCCCGCGTGCGGCTGGGAGACACCGAAGCCGCCGAGCGCCTGATCAAGGCCGCGCTCGCGCTGGCCCCCGACCATCCGGCCGCGCTGCGCGAGCTCACCGAGGTGCTCGGGCGCACGCAGGACCTCACGGGGCTGCTCGCGGCGCTGGAGGCCCGCGCCGGCGGCGAGCCGGATGCCGTGGCGGCCGAGACCCTTCAGGACGCCGCGCTCCTGGCGCTGAACCACCTGCGCCAGCGCGAGGAGGCCGTGCGCCTGCTCGGCGCGTCGCTCGATCGGAACCCCGCCGACTACTTCTCCCTGACGCTGCTCGCTGACCTGCACCGCCAGGACGAGGCCTGGGAGCCCCTGACGGGGGTGCTGGAGCGCCTCGCTGTGCTGGCTGGCGGCGCGCGGGCTGCCGAGCTGCTGATGGAGCGCGGCGCCGTGCTCGAGCGGCACCTGAGCCGCTCCGATGATGCCCTGGCGGCCTTCCGCGCCGCTCAGGCCGCGGACTCCGACAGCGCGCCGGCCTTCCTGGCGTTGGAGCGCGTGCTCACCCACCGGGCGGAGTGGACCGAGCTCGCCGCCCTCTATGTGGCCGAAGCCGAGCGCACCGCGGGCGCCGACCGCGCCTTCTGGCGCTTCCAGGTCGCGACCGTCTTCCGCAACCGCCTCTTTGATGTCGAGAAGGCCGCCGAGGCGTACCGGGCCGCGCTGGCTGACGGCGCCGGTCCGGAGGTCGCTCACGCCTACCAGTCCTTCCTGGCCGAGAACGAGCGCTGGTCCGAGCTGGCCGACGCCCTCGAGCAGGAGTCCAAGCTGGTCGAGCCCTCGGAGCAGCCCCACGTGCTGTTCCGGCTGGCCCGCCTGAAGGAGGAGCAGCTCGGCGACGTCGACGGCGCGCTGGATCTGTACGGTCGGGTCGCCAAGGATCCGTCCGCCGCGCCGGCCGCTGAGGCGGTGGCGCATCTCCTGCATCAGCGCAAGGACTGGAACGCCCTGCTCGCGTTCTGGGAAGAGCGCATCAAGCTGCTGGACGAGCCCAACCTGCTGGTCACCCTCGAGTACCGCATGGGTGAGATCTGCGAGGGACCGCTCGCCGATCAGGACGGCGCGCGCGCGCACTTTGAGCGCATCCTCGGGATCGCTCCGGGCTACCTGCCGGCGCTCGAGGGGCTCGAGCGGGTCTACAGCCGGATCGAGGCCTGGGAGCAGCTCGCCGCGGTCTATGAGCAGCGGGCCATCCTCGCCGAGGACGCCGGCGCAGTCGCGCTGCAGCTCCACCGCGCCGCGGCCGTGTGTGAGTTCCGCCTGAATGACACCGTGCGCGCCCGTGAGTTCTACAAGCGCGCGCTGGATCACGTCCCGCACTTCCCCGCCAGCCTGGACGCCTACCTGCGCGTGCTGGAGGCGGACGACGACTGGCTCGGCCTCGCGCGTTCACTCCGCAACGCCGCCGCCTCGTCGCCCGACAGCAACGAGGTCGTGAGCCTCTACTACCGCGCCGGTCGCGTGTTCTCCGACAAGGTGGACGACGCCGAGAGCGCTATCGACTGCCTCCGGCGCTGCCTCTCGCTCTCGCCGGGCTTCCTGCCGGCGCGCCTCCTGCTGAAGGAGCACTGCCGGGCCCGCGGGGAGTGGGCGGATCTGCTCGACCTGCAGACCGGCGACGCGGCGGCGACCGATGATCTCGATCGCAAGGGCTGGCTGCTGCTGGCCGCGGCGGCCATCGCCGAGCGCGTGGACGACCGCGATCCCGAGAACCTCGCTCGTCAGATCCTGGACGCCGACCCGGCGCACCCGGGCGCCATGGCGCTGCTCGAGACCCGCCTGCTCCAGCGCGGAGATCGTGTCGGGCTCGTGGAGCTCTACCGGCAGGCCGCCGGCGAGATCACCGACGACGACGGGCGCGCGCGTGTGGCTGCGGTGCTCACAGCGCTCCTGAAGGACGCCGGCGACAACATGGGCGCGGTCCAAGCCGCCGGAGAGGTGGTGGTCGCTGACGAGGCGCAGGGGCGCCCGCTGCGTGCCATGGCGCGTATCTGCGAGGGCCTCGGCTACTGGGAGGTCGCGCAGCAGGCGCTGGAGGCGGTGGGCGACCGGCTCGGCGTCGCCCGCATCCAGGAGCGCCACCTCGACAGCGCCGAGGGCGCTCGCGAGAACTACACCCTGCTGCTGGAGGAGGAGCCCGAGTCGGTCGCTGCTGCCTCCGCGCTGCAGCGTATTGCCCAGAGCACCGGCGATCGCGAGGGGATGACCGAGGCCCACACGCGGCTCTCGGAGCTCTCCTCCGAGCCTGCCGTGCAGCTCGTGCACGCCACACTGGCGGGTCACCTCCTGGAGGCCGACGAGCCGACGTCGGCGGCGACTCACTACCGCAAGGCCTTCGATCTCCGTCCGGGCCGCGGCAAGGCCTTCGAGGGGCTCCGCCGCCTCTACATCGCCGGCGAAGATGCCGACGGCCTGAAGGCCATCTACGGTGCCATCGAGGACACCGACGCCATCAGCCTCGCCAGCGATCTGGTGGACGCCGGCGCCGCCGACGCGGCGGTCGAGGCGCTGGCTGATCAGGGCGATGAGCTGGTGACCCTGGTGTGGCGTGAGCGCGCGCTGGGGGAGGCCGGACGCTGGAAGGAAGCCTTCGACGTGCTCACCGCGCGCGAGGCGATCACCAAGGACGCCGACGAGAAGCAGCGCGCCGCTGATCGCCTGCGGTGGATGCTGGCCGAGAAGCTGGCCGACACCGACGAGGCCTGGGACTACTACCGTCAGCTCCACGAGCGCGATCCCGACGACGCTGATGTTCTGGAGGCGCTCGCTGGTATCGCCGCCGCCCGCGGCGAGACCCAGCTGGGTATTCAGTACCTGGAGGGGCTGGCCCGTGTGTCTCGCGAGCCCTCAATCTCCGCTCGCTACGAGCGCCGCATCGCGGGCATCCACGAGAACGCCGGTGAGCCTGAGCCCGCCCGCCAGGCTTACCTGAAGGCGCTGAACTACGAGCCGGAGGACCGCGAGTCTCTCGCCGGACTGCACCGCATCGCCGAAGGCGGGAGCGACTGGAAGGCGCTGGCGGGTGTGCTGGCGCGCGAGGCTTCGCTGGCCGACGGCGCTGAGCAGACTGAGCTGTACGCCAAGATCGCTCGTGTCTGGGAGGATCGCATCGCCGATCCCTCGGTCGCCGCGGACTGCTGGCGCAAGGTGCTGGAGCACGCCCCTGAGAACACCGAGGCCATCGAGCGGCTCACCCGCCTGACCGAAGCCGCCGGGGACTGGGCGAGCTTCGTCGAGGTGGCCACCCGCCTGGCTGACCACCGGGAGGGCGCCGAGCGCGCGGGGCTGCAGCGTCGTATTGGGGAGGCCTACGCCAACCACCTCCACCGGGAGGAGGACGCGCTGCGCTTCCTGGAGGCCGCTGTCGCCAGCGACACCCCGGACCTCGCCGCGGCCAAGAGCCTCGCCCGGCTCCGTCTGGGGCGCGGGGAGTTCGAGCTCGCCATCGACGCACAGCGCCGTCAGGCGCGCGCCCAGGGGGGCGAAGAGGCGGTCGAGACGCTGCTGGCGGCCGGTCGCGTCTCTCGTGACAACCTCCACAACCGCGACAAGGCGGCGGAGATCTTCCACGAGATCCTCGGGCTGGATCCCGACAACAACGAGGCGCTGACCTTCCTCGCGGATCACCGCTTCCGGGCTGGCGAGCACGAAGCGGCCATCGCCCTCTTCGAGCGGCTGGAGTCCGGGGTCGACGAGCGCGACACCGACGACTTCGATGTGCAGCTCGAGGTGTCGCTGTTCTACTACCACTACGCCCTCGCGCTCAACACCACGGGCCAATCGGGGGACGCGCGGGTCAAGCTGGAGAAGGCCCTCTCCATCAACCCCAACCACATCCCCAGCCTGGAGGCCGTCGGGCCCATCTACATGGGTGAGGAGGAGTGGCTGAAGGCGGAGAAGGTCTATCGCCAGCTCGTGCAGCTCATCGGCGGCACAGCCCAGGCGGAGCAGCTCGCCACCATCTACAGCCAGCTGGGTCGCGTAGAGAACGCTCTCGGCAAGCTGGACAAGGCCAAGAAGCGCTTCAACAAGGCGCTGGAGCTGCAGCCCAACAACGTCGCGGCGCTCAAGGGCATCGCCGGCGTGCTGCGGGCCCAGGAGGAGTGGAACACGCTGCTCAACGTCTACAACAACATCATCTACTACGCGCAGTCCCGCGAGGACGTCGTGGACGCCTACCTCACCAAGGGCATGATCCTCGACGTTCAGATGAAGCTGATGGACAAGGCGACCCAGCACTACCGCAAGGCGCTCGCCTTCGGACCCGGACAGCACGCCGCCCTCGGTCGGTTGGCGGAGCTGTCCGTGCGGGAGCGGCTCTGGGAGGACGCGCTGAGCTTCGCCGAGAAGGCGCTGGCGCTGGAGATGGACGACGTCAGCAAGGCGACGCTGCTGTTGGCCAGGGCCATGTCTTTGGCTGGCCGCGGAGACACCGAGGAGGCCGAGTCGATCCTCGCCCAGGCGAGCGAGCTCGACGCTTCGCTGGCTGAGGACGTGGGCGCCGGGCCCGCTGATGACGGACTCCGCAAGGTTCTGCGCGATCGCGTGCTGGACCTGGGCGTCTGACGGGTACCGAGCGCTTGAACGATCTCGAAGCCCGTGTGGGTCGCTGGCTCTTCATCAACCGCGGCTGGGCGCCTGTGCCGGTGCTGGCCGCCGAGCTGGCGCTGGGCGCGCCGACCGTCTCCGGCTGGATCGCCGGGATCGGTCTGGTGGCGATCGGCGAGGGGATCCGGATGTGGGGGGTGGGGCACATCGGCCCGAAGTCCCGCACCCGCGGTGAAGAGACCTGGGGGGTGGTGGATACCGGTCCCTACGGTCGTGTCCGGAACCCGCTGTACCTCGGGAACATCGTGATGTTCACCGGCATCGGCGCGGTCTGTGGCCCGCCGTGGGCCGCGCTGTGGCTCGCGGTGCTGGGGGCGCACTACACGCTGATCGTGCGGTGGGAGGAGTCCAACCTCCGCGGCAAGCTCGGAGAGCCCTACACCGCGTACCTCGACAAGGTGCCGCGCTGGCTCCCGCTGGGGCCCGGCAACCCCGGCGGAGGCTGGGACGGCCCGGGGGCGCTCAAGTCCGAGCGCTCAACCCTGCTGGCCGCCGCGGTGGTGCTGGCGCTGCTCTTCGGGCGCAGCCAGCTCTTCTAATCCAGGAACTCCCGGTTTCCGAGCCGGGTCTGCAGCGCCGCGCCGACGCAGACGAGGCTCAGGGCGCCCAGCGCCAGCTTCCCGATGATCGGCAGGCTCCCGATGAAGGAGAGGCCGAACACGCCGAGCAGGAACGCGAGCCAGCGGCGTGCGCCCCGGTTGTTCAGCGGGATCAGGTCGCCCGCGGCCTGGCAGAGCCCGATGAAGCCCAGGAGCCAGGCGAGCGCGACCACTACGGCGATGAAGAGGGAGACGGGGATGCCGATCAGGGTGGCGGCGAGGACCACGGTGAGGATCGCGGCGAGTCCGGTGAGCAGCACTCCCAGCAGGCCCGAACGCACAGGGTGCGAGGAGATGGTGCGGGCGACGGTGTCCACCTGACGGGGGAAGAGACCGACCACCATCACGCCTGCGCCGGCGAAGGAGAGCAGGACGACCAGACGGCGTGCCAGGGACTGGAGCCAGCCGGTCTGCCCCGAGGCGGCGGTGGCGCCGAGCAGCGAGCCCGCCGCGGACTGGCCGAGGGTGATCTGGTTGCCCTCGATCGCCGCGCCGTCGTCGACGATGACCTCGCCGCCGAAGCTGACGGCGTCGCCCTCGATGAAGGCGCCGTTGTGCACCCGCACGTCGCCGCCAAAGCTGACGGCGCTGCCCTCGACCCGGCCGTGGATGTCCAGGGGGCCGCCGAAGGCGACCGCCTCGGGTACGGACTCCCCGGCCTCGACGATCACTGAGCCGGTGCCCTGGAAGTCCTGCATGTGGGAGGGGCCGGCGGCCCGCTCGTGGTCCATCAGGTCCATGCGGTCTTCGGCTTCGGCGAGGCGGGCCTCCAGTCGGGAGACCCGGGAGCGCAGCGACTCCAGCTCCGCGTGCTCACCCTCGGCGAGCGAGATCTCCGCGGCGGTCGCGGGGACCGGCGGCTCCGCGGCGGCGGGGGGCGTCAGCAGGGCGGCCCACAGCAGCGCGTTCATCTCGCCCCCCTCGACCAGGCTCCCATGCGTCGGGCGAGCCACGCGCACAGACCGAAGCCGAGCCCGGCGGCCAGGGCGGACCAGCCCAGCGGGGCCAGGTAGAGCTGAGAAATGAGGACGCTCCCGCCGGTGCCGATGGCGCTCAGCGCGGTGGCGGCTTCGGCGGCGAGGCCGGCGGGATCACCGCCTACAGCCAACACAAGCGCGGCCGCCGTGAGCAGCACAGCCGCGGCGGCCATCTCGGCGGTGGCGACGGCAGGCAGGCGCTGCTCTCCGAGCGCGATCAGGATGTCGTCGGTGAGGCCGGGCGGCGGCCGCGGATCTTCAACGGCGGCGAACGCCGGCGCCAGGGGCTCATCGACGGCGGCGCGCGAGGCGCAGCGCGGGCAGTCGTCCATGTGTCGGGCGACAGCCACCGCGACCTGCTCGTCGAGATCTCCCTGGATAAAGCGACGCATCAGATCGTCGCCGACGTGGTGCGTCACGGGGCCTCCTCTCCGTAGAGCTTCCGCAGGCGCTTGCGGGCGCGGAAGATGCGGTTCATGACGGTGCCCATCGGGATGCTGAGGACATCCGCGATCTCGGAGTACTTCAGGTGCTCGAAGTGGTAGAGCACGAGGATCTCCCGGTACATGTCGGGGAGGTGGGTCATCGCTTCGTGCAGGCGCTCGGCCCGATCGGAGCGGCTCGCCTCGTCCAGGGGGGAGGGGCCAGTGTCTTTGACGTCGCGCTCCGGGGGGAGGCTCACGAGCCTGCGTCGCCGACGGTACTCGTCGATGCAGGTGTTCCTGGCGATCCCGAAGACCCAGGTCGAGAAACGCAGCTGGGGGTTGAAGCGGTCCAGATGCCGCATCACCTTCATCAGCGTGTCTTGAGTGGAGTCCCGCGCGTCCTGATCATTCCGCAGCATGCGATAGCAGAACCGATACACCGGCGGGGTGTACTGGCGGATGAGCCAGGCCTGTGCATCCAGGTCGCCGTCACGGGCGGCCAGGATCTTCTCCTGCTCGTTGATTCTGCCTTCATGGAGTCTTAGAGCCAGCGGGGGCCTCCTTCAGGGTTCACGTCTACGCGTACGTGCGCCACACGCCGACTATTTCCCTGTGGTTATCAATTGAAGCTCAAGAGGGCGTGTGCCGAAACCCTCAGGTAAGGTGTAGACTAGCATCTGGAGCCTCCTACTGGATGGACAAGACCCGCAAATTGAGGCGGTACCTCAAAAAGGACTACACACAGGTCGTCGACTTTCCAGTCGAGATCGTGGGTAGGGACGGCGTCGTGCGCCGTTACACCTTCGAGGCATCCGTCCGGCTCTATCAGCGGCGGATCGTGTCCGCGCCGAGCCGCTACGACGACACCGAGGTGGTCGACGCCGAGGTGCGCCACTGCCGTCGGCGGATCGAGCAGCTGCGGCACTCGTACTACAAGCGGTTCGGCTGGTCCAACCTGGAGGGCAACGCCAACGAGCGGCGGCTCGCCGAGATCGCCGGTGAGTACGCCGGTGAGGTCGCCGCTTTCCTGCGCCGACTCTACGGCGACACCGACGAAGCCGAAGCCCTTGAGGTTGATCTCATCGAGGACGGCGGAGAACACCTGATCTTCTTCGTTCAGCAGCGGGACGCCGAGCGGCGGTTCCTGCTCTACCTCTACCGCTTCGAGTCCCACGGAGCCTGTGAGTCCCGGGAGGTCTTCTTCGAGCTGCTGCGCACGGTCCAGTCCGCGCGCGGCGAGGCCGTGGAGCGGCTGCTCGCCTTCCACCACACCGCCGACTGCGGGCTCGTGCTCACCTCCACCGCCGAGGTGGGCCTTCCTCCGGCCGGTCCCGAGCTCAGCGACAACCCCGAGGACGCCGAGAACTATCTGATGGGCCGGTCCTGGACCGACCCCTTCGAGGAGGGCCTCTACCAGCTCGCCGCCGGCCAGTCCTCCGAGGCGCTCATCAGCTTCGAGCGCACCATCAAAACCAACCCGCTGCACCGCCGGGCCTACGTCGCCGCGGCTGTGGTCGCCGACGTGCTCGGGCAGCTGGAGAACGCCGAGCTCGTGGCCCGGATGGGGCTCCATCACTTCGAGGACGATCCGGTCCTCCAGTACCACCTCGGCCTCGCCCGCTTTCGACAGGGGGACTTCGAGGGCGCGCGGGAGGCGCTCGAGCTGTCCGTGGAGCGACGCCCCGAGATCTTCCCCAGCCGCTTCCTGCTGGCCAGCCTGCTGCTGGCGGAGGGGCGATACCAGCAGGCGCGCGCCGCCTTCGAGGCCGCCAGCGCCTGCGCCCGCACCGAGGACGCCGAGGCGCTGAGCTTCGTCGAGCAGCTGGAGCGTCAGCTGGCCCTCCGAAAGCTGGGGCTCACCATCGGCATCGTGCTCAGCGCCGTGGGCCTGGGGCTGCTCTTTGTACAGCCGATCGCCGGCCTGATCACCATCGGCGCCGCCACGGTGGCGCTCGCTGTCTCCGTGCTGGCGTTTCGTCGCAGCCTGGGGCAGCTGCTCTCTGGAGACGGCGCCCGCAGCTTCCGCCTGACTCCCCCTGAGAATCCGGTGGTCAAGCGGCGCAAGAAGCCTCGGTCCGTCAACTGAATCGACTGTGACCTCGCACCGCCGGATCTATGTCCGCGCGCCGAACCACCTCGGTGACGGCGTCATGGCCATCCCCGCCATCGCCGCGCTGCGGCGGGTGGCGGGGGAGGTCATCGTGGCCGCGCCGCGGTGGGGGGGAGAGCTCTACCGGGCGCTCGATGTCTCGGTCGTACCGCGCGGAGAGGTGCCGGACGCCGACGCCGCGCTGCTGCTGGCGCCCTCGTTCCGGGCGGCGTGGGAGGCCCGCAGGCTGCCCCGGCGCGTCGGGCTCCGCACGGATCACCGCTGGCCGCTGCTCACCGACGCCATCAAGCCGCTGCGGCGACACCGCATGGATGACTTCGCCGCGCTGGCGGCGGCGCTGGGCGCCCAGGTGGATGGGCCGCCCCGCTTCGCGCCGACGCCCGACGAGCGCGCCGCCGCCACCGTGCCGGAGGGGCACCTGGCGCTCAATCCGCTGAGCCCGTCAGGGCCGCCGGTGATGTGGCGGGGCTTCGAGCGGTTGGCGGAGCGCAGCGAGCGGCCGGTGGTGTTCTACGCCGGCCCCGGGGACGCCCTGGACACATCACACCCGACCCGCATCGGTCAGCCGCTCGGTGCGCTGGCGGCGAGCCTCGAGCGCGCGCACGCGATGCTCTCCAACGACTCGGGGCTGGCGCACTTCGCCCGAGCGGTCGGTGTGCCCACGGTCGTCATCTACGGATCGACCGCGCCGGGGTTCACCGCCCCCGCTGGATCCATCGCCGTCGAGGGGCCGGACCCCGGCTGCCGTCCCTGCTACAAGAAGCGCTGCCCCTACGCGGGGGTGCCGTGCCTGGACATCCCCGTGGAGACCGTGGAGCGCGCCCTCCCTTGAGCCGACTGGTCATCCGATTCTCTTCGCTCGGCGACGTCATCCTGGCCGCCGGGGTCACAGCGCCGCTCGGCGACGTGACCTTCGTCACCCGCGAGCGATATCGTCCGCTGGTGGAGCGCTTCCCGGGCGTGGAGGCGGTGATCGGGCTCAGGGACGGTGAGAGCGCGGCGTCCCTCGCCAGGCGGCTGCCCGCGGCGGAGGCGGTGTTCGACCTGCACGCATCGCCGCGCTCGAAGGCTGTCTGCGCGCGGCTGAAGGCGCCGGTGAGGCGCGTCGACAAGCTGCGCGTGCAGCGCTGGCTCAGGGTCGCCGTGAAGCGACAGGCGGCGCTGCCCACGGTCCTCGAACGGTACGCAGCCGCCTGTGGGATCGAGCCGTCGACGCACCCCTGGATCCCGCTGGAGCGACGGGGAGCGGACGCGCTGGCGCTGGTCCCTGGCGCCGCCCACGCGACAAAGGGCTGGTCGGCCGATCGGTTCGCGGCGGTCGGTCGCCGCTGGAGCGGACCCGTGATCGTGCTCGGGGGCCCCGGGGAGGAGGCGCTCGTCGAGCGGGTGGCTGCCTCGGTGCGCGAGGGGGGACGGCTCGCCCAGGCTGTGACGGAGCGGGGCTTCGACGCCACCCTCGACGCGCTGGCGCGCTGCAGGGCGTTGGTGGCTGGGGACACCGGCCTCATGCACCTCGCCGCCGCCTGCGGCGTGCCCGTGGTCGGCGTCTTCGGGCCCACGACCTCCGGCGATGGCTTCTGGTGCCACCCCGGCGAGGTCGTCGAGGCGGCGCTGGCCTGTCGCCCCTGCTCCCGCTACGGCGGCGCCCGCTGCCCGGTGGGGGATCATCGCTGCATGGACGCGGTGAGCGTCGACGATGTGGTGGCCGCGGTTGAGCGGGTGACATGATCCATCTCGTCACGCTGGACTTTCCGCCGACCTACGACGGCGGGGTGGCGACCTGGACCGCCGAGGTGGCGCTGGGGCTGGTGGAGGCGGGGGAGGCCGTGACGGTCTATGCGCGCAGTGACCGCGGCGTCTCGGCGCACGACCGGGCGCTGCCGTATCCGGTGATCCGGCTCCGGGGGCGCTCCTGGGGGGCGAGGGGCGGCGACTGGGTCGCGCTCCAGGTCTCGCCGCTGGTGCGGGCGGGGGACGAGGTCATCTTCGCCACCTGGCCCCTCGCTGCCCGGGCGAGCGGCGGGCTCCAGCGGCGGCGCATCCGCCACGCGGTCGCCTTCCACGGATCGGACCTCACCCGGCTCGCGGAGGCCCCCGCCAGCCTCCAGGCCGTGGCCGCGGGGGCGTCCTGCCTCCCGGTCAGCCGCTTTCTGTTGGGGGAGCTGCGGCGGCTCGTGCCCGGCGCCGACGGCGCGGTCATCCCGCAGCCCTCCGGGGCGGCGGTGGGCGGCGGGGCGGGGGAGCGGGGGCTGATCGTGGTCGCCCGGCTCAATCACCTGAAGGGCGTCGATCGCGTCTTGCGGATCGCGCGGGCCCTGCGGTGGCCGGTGACCGTCGTGGGGGACGGGCCCGCCCGCGCGGCGCTGGAGGCGCTGGCGGCCGAGCTGGCGATCGAGGCGCGGTTCACCGGTCGGCTGAGTCGGGAGCAGACCATCGAGGCCTACGACGGCCACGCCTTCTGCGCGCTGCTCCCCCGAGTGGACCGAGACGGCAGCGGCGGTGAGGGGTTCGGGCTGACGCTGCTGGAGGCGATGGGGCGCGGCGTCCCGGCCGTCGGCTGCGCGACCGGCGGGGTGCCCGAGGCCGCGGGCCCGGGCCTGCTCCTCGACGAGCCGGACGACGCGGAGGGATCGGCGGCGGCGATTCGGGCCTGGCTGCGCGGCGGAGACCGGGGCGGCGAGGGGCTGGCGTGGGTGCGCGCCGCGCACGGTCGGGGCCGGGTGGTGGCGGCCATCCTGGGGGCGCTGCGACCATGAGGATCCTGCACCTCTACCGGCCGCTGCTGCCCGCGACCCGGGCTCAGTCCATCCAGATCCTTGGCACCTGTCACGGCCTCGCGAGCCTCGGCTGCGAGGTCACGCTGCTGGCCGAGACCGGCGGCCGAACGATCGCGCCGGAGGCGGTGCTGGAGGCCCACGGGCTGCCGCCGGTGCGGGGGCTGAACCTCGCCCTCTTTCAGCGCGCGAACCCGGCGGCGGCCGGGTGGTGGTTCCGGGCGGGGGTGCTCAAGTGGCTCGTCAGCGGCGGGGGCGAGCCGTCCGTGATCTACGCGCGCAACAAGCGCTACGCCGCGCAGATCGGCGCCTGGACGCGCACCCCCATTGTGATCGAGGCCCACGAGGTGGACTCCGAGCAGGCGAGCGAGCGGGGGGACGACCCCTCGGCGCTCAGGGCCCTGGAGGAGCGGGTCTTCCGCCGGGCGGCGGCGGTCGTGAGCAACTGCGAGGGCACGCTGTCCCTCCTGCGAGAGGCCCACGGCGACGGCCTGCCTGCCCTGCAGCGGGCGGTCCACAACGCCACCGCAGCCTCCAGAGCGCGCGCGCATCGGCCCGGGCCCGAGCCGGTGGTCGGATACGCCGGGAGCCTCCGCGCCTACAAGGGGATGTCGACGCTGCTGGAGGCGACCCGCCGCCTGGACGTCGTCGTCGTGGAGGCGCTGGGCGGCTCGGATGAGGAGCGGCGACGGCTGGCGGGCACGCCGGTTCGGCTGCTGGGCGAGGTGCCGTACGGCGAGGTGCCGGACCACCTCGCCCGGTGGCGGGCGGCGCTGCTGCCGCTCGACGATGATCTGTTCGGCCGGCGGCTCTGCAACCCCATCAAGCTCTGGGAGTACCTGGCGGTCGGGCTGCCCGTGGTCGCCGCCGATCTGCCCACGCTGCGAGAGGTGCTCGGGCCGGAGCAGGCGAGCTGGTATCGGCCAGGGGATCCTGCCTCGATGGCGTCCGCCATTGAGCGGGCGCTCGGGCCGGGGGCGCCGCGTACGACGCGCCTTCGGACCTGGGAGGATCGGGCCGGGGAGGTGCTGGAGGTGCTTGAGGCGGTCGCCCGGTGATACTCCCCCGTCCTCATGGCTGACTTCTGCTACCTGCTCCGCTACTACCCGACCCTGACCGAGACCTTCGTCTACAACGAGGCGAGGGGGCTCCTTGACCGGGGACACCGCGTCCGCGCGCTGGCCATCGGACGCCGCGCGGACGGCGAGGGGCTCGTGGACCCGCCGCCCTGGTCGGTTCGTCATCCCCCGGGCTACGCCTCGGTCGCCGCCTCGGGCGCGCCGCTGCTGGCGAGCGCCGCGGGCCGGGCCGCCGCCCGCTGGCTTCGACAGCATCAGGCCCCCAAGCAGGTCGCGAAGGCGCTCTGGGCGGCGAGCACCCTGACAGACGGTGAGCGGGTGCACGCGCACTTCGCGGGGGAGGCGGCCGAGTGGGCGCTGCTCGCCCGGCGGGCCCGCGGGAACCCCTACGGCGTCACGGTGCACGCCGTCGATCTCTACTGCCCCCGCCCGTCGCTGGGGGAGGTGCTCCGGGAGGCGTCGGTGGTGGCCACCATCTCCCAGTACAACGCGTCGGTGATTCAGGAGCGCTACGGCGTGTCCGCGTCAGTGGTGCGCTGCGGGGTGGACCCGTCCCGCTGGGGACCGTCGGATCCGGCCGGCGCCGGCCCGGTGCTGGCGGTGGGGCGCTGGGTCCCCAAGAAGGGCTTCGACCTGCTGCTGGCGGCGTTCCAGCGCGCCCGGCAGCGAGCGCCGTCCGCCCGCCTCTGCTTCGTGGGCGACGCGCCGCCCGACGTCGCGGGGGAGGGGATCGAGGTGCTGGGCCCGCAGCCCCCGTCCGCCATCGCGGACGCCCTGCGCGGCGCGAGCCTGTTCGCGCTGCCCTGCCGGGTGGACGACGCCGGCAACCGGGACGGCATCCCGGTCGCCATGATGGAGGCCATGGCCAGCGGCCTGCCGGTGCTCACCAGCGATCTGCCGGGGCTCGAGGAGCTGGTCGATGACGACTGCGGCTGGCGATCGCCCATGGAGGACGTCGAGGCGCTGACCGAGGTGCTGGTGGAGGCGCTCACTCAGCCGGCGGCGCGCGCGACCCGGGGCGCGGCGGCCCGTGAGAAGGTGCTCACCGGCTTCACGCTGGATCATCAGGTCGACGGGCTCGTCGCCGCGTGGCGCGCGGCCGGGGAGGGGCGTTGATTCAGGCCCCGGTGCTGCGGGCGTGGCTGGACGCCGCTGGGGGCGGCCGGGTCGCCGCCTGCGAGGCCGCGGCGCGGGTCGCGAGCGACCTCGGCGGGGGCTGGTGCGTGGTGGAGCAGGCCGGCGCGCTCGCGCGGGCCCGGCTCGTCCTCGCCACTGAGCGCGTCGGCGTCAGCGGCGCGCTCCGGGCCGTGGACCCGGGCTCGAGCCGCGCCGTCGCGGTGGTGGAGGCGGGCCAGGCGTGGCCCACCTGGGATCGCTCCGGGCGCAGGGGGGCGGGGGCCTACGACACGCCGAGGGAGATGGCGCGGGCGGTGGTCCGGGCGGCGCTGGACGCGGCCGGCGGCGAGGCCACGAGCGGGCTCGACCCGGCCTGTGGGCCAGGGGCCTTCCTGGTCGCGCTGGCTGAGGCCGGCGTGCCGCGGGTGCGCGGGGTGGAGCTGGAGCCGGCCGCCGCCGCCGTCGCGCGGATCGCGGTGCCCGGCGCCGATGTTCGGGTCGCGGACGCGCTGGGGTCGCCGCTGCGCCGCGCCGATCTGGTCGTCGGCAACCCCCCGTTCGTCCCCCCAGAGCGACAGTCTCGCGCCCTGCGGGACAGCCTGATCGAGCGCTACCCGTGGCTCAGCGGCCGCTTTGATCTGGCCGTCCCCTTCGCGGCCGCGGCGGTGGAGGCGGCGGATCTGGCGGCCGCGCTGGTGCTGCCCGCGGCGCTCCTGTCTCAGCCGTATGGAGCGCCGCTGCGCCGGGCGTGGCTCGGCCTGCACCGGGTAGCCTCGCTGGAGCGTCGCGCGAAGTTCCCGGGGGCCAGCGTGCCGGTGGCCCTGCTGAGCCTGTCGATCGGCGCCGGCCCGGGGCCTGTCTCTCCGAGCGGCGTGCCGGCCGCGACGCTGCTGAGGCTGCGGCGCACGCCGCTGGACCCCTGCCTGCGGATGGGCGACGTGGAGGCCGCCGAGGCCGTGCGGGCGGCCAGCGCGCAGCTGGGTGACTTCTGTGAGGTCGACACGGGGGTGGTGGCCCACGGTCCGCTCGGCGGCAAGGGGCGCCTGGTCCGGGACGAGCACGAGCCCGGCGCGCGTCCCTATGTCGACGCCAGAGACTTCTTCAGCGGGCGGCGGCGCTGGATCCACTACCGCCCCGATGAGATGCACCGCCCCAAGCGGCCGGCGCTCTTCGCAGACGGCAAGCTGCTCGTTCAGCGCCTGATCGGCGCCGGCGGCATGCGCGCCGGGGTGGACCGGGAGGGCCTCATCGCGGGGCACACCCTGACCGTTGTGCGGCCGCTGCCCGGCTGCCCGCTCTCCCTGGAGCAGCTCCTGGAGGCGCTGATGCACCCATCACTCGGGGGCGTCATCCGGGTGGAGCAGGGGGCCCGCCTGGACCTCTATCCCAAGGATGTCCGCGGCTGGCCGCTGCCGCGGTCCTGGCTGGAGGACACCGACAGCCCCCTCGACGCCGCGATGGGGCTGACGACCTCCCAGGCAGCCTCGCTGGCCGCCCTCTCCCGGGCCCGCTGAGCGCTCTCGTCGCTCTGTCATGGGTTCGCCAAGTGGCTTGACGGCGGCCAGGGGCTGGGGCACCTTGGTCACCGTTCTGGGAGGCCCACGATGTACCTCACCGCCCTCACTCTGTTGGCTGTTACTGGCTGCGCCGACAAAGGCGCGTGGCTCGATCGCGATGACATGGCCTGCGCCGCCGATCCCTACGACTGGTTCGGCGGGCTCTCGGTCTACCTGGACAGCGGCGAGGTGGGCGAGAGCGCCGTCACCTTCAACTACGCCGCGCCGCAGGGCTACATCAGCAGCGTAGCCGGTCGCTTTGACATCAACACCGGCGACTACAACTACACCGTCACCTACAGCAACTACTTCCTGCAGACCGACGTGGTCACCGGCTACGGCACGGTCTACCACAACGGCGCGGTGGACCTGCTGGAGACCGTCGAGCGCACCGACCTCGCCGGCGCCGTCACCACGTGGCAGGCCCGGGAGGAGCGCTACGGCTGCGACGGCTTTCGGCAGAACTACACGGACCCCAAGGTCGGTCAGCCCGAGTTCATCGACGAGACCGCCTACACCATCGTCTCAGCGGACAAGGTGACCTGGTCGCGCACTGACGTGGACGGGGGCGGGCTCCTCTCCGGTCAGCACTGGAGCGACCTCACCCAGACCTACACCCTGGACTACGGCGAGGGCTGGTACGCCGCCGGCACGGAGCTGCCCAACGGCTCGCGCACCGACGAGTTCGAGTCGATCCTCGGCGACCGCCGCTACACCGGCACCGTCGAGTACAGCTCGACCGGCGACGAGCTCCAGATCTACTCCGCCCGGGAGGTCGGCAGCCCCGCCGTGCTCTGGCGGGTGCAGAAGGATCTGAACCGGGTCGGCGTGGGCTCCGCGACGTTCACCTACGACGACGGATCGACCTGCGACGTGACCTACACCATCGCCGGGGACTGTGAGTACAGCTGCAGCGCCGGCGGCTCCGGCAGCGGCTCCGGCGACTCCTGTGACCCCGAGAGCGGGCCCACGATCCGGAGCCTGTGATAAGTAGCCCAGCATGAACTCCATGACGGGCTACGGACGCGGTGAGGCTGAGGTGAACGGGGTGTCGGTGGTCGCCGAGATCCGCTCGGTGAACAGCCGCTACAGGGACGTGCACTTTCGAGCGCCCCGCGAATACGCGGCGATTGAGCCCCGCGTGAAGTCGCTGCTGAAGGCGCGCTTCGCCCGGGGCCGGCTGGACGTGACGCTGAACCGCAAGTCCGACGCCAGCGGCGGGCGGGTGAGCCTGGATCGCGGCCTCGCGGCCCAATACCGGGACGCGCTGACGGAGCTGGCCGAGCTGACCGGCGGCGAGCCCACGGATCTCCTGACGGCGGTGGCGCAGTCTCCGGGGGTGCTCTCGGTGAGCGAGGCTCAGGTCGACGCCGGCGCTGAGTGGCCCGCCGTAGAGGCCGCGCTCGAGGCCGCCGCGGGAGCCCTGGCGGACATGCGGGCCGCCGAGGGCGCGGCGCTGAAGGCGGATCTGAACGTCCACCTCAAGCGCCTGGGCGAGCTGCGGGAGCGGGCGGGGGAGGCGGCGGACATCGGCGAGCTGCTGGCCGCGAAGATGTCGGCGCGCCTCGAGCGCATCCTCGGCGAGCGGATCGAGCCGCAGCGGCTGGTCCAGGAGGTCGCCGTGTTGGTGGACAAGGCGGACGTCAGCGAGGAGCTGGCGCGCCTGGACAGCCACCTCGTTCAGTTCGCCGCGGCGCTCGAAATGGACGAGGCTGTAGGGCGGAGGCTGGACTTCCTCTCCCAGGAGATCCATCGGGAGATCAACACCTGCGGCTCCAAGTCCGCGGGCGTCGCGCTCTCCGAGGTGGTCGTCGATATGAAGTCGACCCTGGAGCGGATCCGCGAGCAGGTTGCCAACGCCGAGTAGCAGTCATACACCGCGCCCCACAGCCATCAGGTTTCGGGAGAAGCGGTGAAGTTCGAGTGTTGGAGAGAGCCTGATGAGGGCGCCCTGTTCGTGGTCACCGGCGCCAGCGGCACCGGCAAGACCACGCTGGTCAAGGCCGCCCTGGACATCGTGCCCGGCCTGGGCTGGTCCACCTCCGTGACGACCCGCCCCCCGCGCACCGGCGAGGTCGACGGCGTCGACTACCACTTTGTGGACAGCGCCCGCTTCGAGTCCATGCGCGAAGCGGGCGAGCTGCTGGAGTGGGCGGAGGTCTACGGAAACAGCTACGGCACGCCCCGCGCGCCGGTGCTCTCCGCCCTCTCAGCGGGGCGCTCGGTGCTGCTGGAGATCGACGCTCAGGGCGCCGCTCAGGTGGTCGTGGCCTTCCCTGGCGCGGTCACGATCTTCGTGCTGCCCCCCGACCTGGAGACCATTGAGGGCCGCCTGCGCGGACGGAGCACGGACGATGAGGCCGTCATTCAGCGCCGGATGCGCGACGCCATGTTGCAGATCGGGGCCTGCGGAACCTTCGATTATCTCGTGATAAACGACGATCTCCCGAGCGCTCACGATCAGTTCCAGGCCGTGCTTGTCGCCGAACTCCTGCGCACCGGCCGGCGGCCGGGGCTGGTCGCTTCCATGACCCGGTCGTAAAGACAGAGTAGGCCGTCGGGCGAAGTGATACGCTTCCACGCTCGACGCGGCGGGTGCTAAAGCAATGCGACTGGACGACCTCCTCGAACGACTGACCTCCTACGCGCCAGACGCCGACACGGATCTGGTGACGAGGGCTGCGTTCTTCTCTGTGAAGGCGCACGACAAGCAGACCCGCAAGTCTGGCGAGCCCTACTACACGCACCCGCTGGCCGTCGCGCAGATCCTCGCCGGCCTGCGGATGGACGTCGATACCCTCGCGACCGCGCTCCTCCACGACACCATGGAGGACTGCATGGTGACCCGGGAGGAGCTGAGCCTGGAGTTCAACGAGACGGTCGCCGAGCTCGTCGAGGGCGTCACCAAGATCGGCAAGCTGCGGTTCAGCTCCAAGGAGGAGGCCGCCGCGGAGAACTTCCGCAAGCTGCTGGTCGCCATGAGCCGCGACATCCGCGTGCTGATGGTCAAGCTGGCCGACCGCCTGCACAACATGCGCACGCTCGAGCACATGCGCGACGACAAGCGCCGGCGCATCGCCCAGGAGACCTTCGACATCTACGTGCCGCTGGCCAACCGCCTGGGCCTGCACGCGGTGCGGGTGGAGCTGGAGAACCTCTGCTTCTCCTACCTCTACCCCGAGATGTACGCCGAGCTGACCGCCGCCCTCGCCGAGGGGGCCGACGACCGCGAGGCCTACATCGCCCGGGTGCGCGAGCAGCTGGTCGCTCACATCCTCAAGGTGGGCATCGAGGGCGAGATCTACGGGCGGGCCAAGCACGCCTGGAGCATCTACCGGAAGATGGTGGACCAGGCGCTGGAGTTCGGGCAGGTGCACGACCTGCTCGCCTTCCGGGTCATCGTGGACGATCTGGCCCAGTGCTACGCGGTGCTGGGGCACATCCACGGCCTCTACGCGCCGGTGCAGGGTCGCATCAAGGACTACATCGCGATGCCCAAGCAGAACGGGTATCGCTCACTGCACACCACGGTCATCGGCCCCGAGGGGCAGCGCGTCGAGGTGCAGATCCGCACCCGCGAGATGCACGAGATCGCCGAGAGCGGCATCGCCGCGCACTGGCAGTACAAGGAGGGCCACCTCGCCCTGAAGCCCGACGAGGTCTCCGACATCGCCCGGCTGCGCGAGTTCTATGAGACCGTCCTGGAGGTCGAGGACGCCGCCGAGTTCATGCAGGCGGTGAAGATCGATCTCTTCACGGACGACGTCTACATCTTCACCCCCGCCGGTGACGTGCGGGCCTTCCCCGTGGGCGCGACCGCCCTGGACTTCGCCTACGCCGTGCACACCCAGGTGGGGCACTCCTGCGTGGGCGCCAAGATCAACGGCAAGCAGGTGCCGTTCCGTCGGGAGCTCCGGAGCGGCGACACGGTCGAGATCATGACCCGGAAGGGGCAGCACCCCCGGCGGGACTGGCTCAACATCGTGAAGACCGGCCGCGCCCTGCGCGCCGTGCGCCGCTGGCTGCGCCAGCAGGAGCAGGAGACCGGCATCCGCCGGGGGCGCGAGATGCTCGAGAGCGAGCTCAAGCGCCGCGGCAGCAGCCTGAACCGCCAGCTCAAGTCCGGCGATCTCAAGCGCTACCTGAAGGAGAACGGCTTCCGGGATCTGGAGACCATGCTGCTGTCGGTGGCCCAGGGGCACACGCCGCCGTCCGCCGCGTCCCGCGCGCTCGTGCCCGACGCCCCCGAGCCCGAGGTGCCGGCCGTCGCCGAGTCCACCAACCCCCTCGGCCGGCTCATCCAGAAGATCCGCAACGTGGGTCAGTCGCCGGTGACCATCGGCGGCGAGGGCGACGTGCTGGTCAGCTTCGCCGGCTGCTGCAGCCCGCTGCCGGGCGAGCCGATCATGGGCTACATCACCCGCGGCAGCGGCATCACGGTGCACCGACAGGGCTGCCCGCAGCTGCTGAACCTGGAGCCCGAGCGCCGCATGCCGGTCGAGTGGAGCGGATACGAGGGCGGCGTCCACGTCTCGACGATCCGCGTGCTCTGCGCCAACCGCCCCGGCCTCCTCGCGAACATCACCAAGATCTGCTCGGACGCCGGCATCAACATCTCCCGCGCCGAGGCCAAGCCGCTCAGCGACGACTCCGCGGAGTGCACCTTCGACGTCAGCGTGACGAGCGTGGAGGAGCTGAACAACTTGATACGCCGCATCTCAAGGATAAACGGCGTCATCTCGGTGGATCGCGTCCGCTCCTGAGCCGCCAGAGCCGGCGCCGCACAGGCTACACTGGCGCCATGCTGCTGGCGATCAATGTAGGCAACACCAACACCGTGCTCGGGTTGATGGAGGGGGTGGACGTCCTCCACCGCTGGCGCCTCACCACGCGCGCCCGCACCACCGACGAGTTCGGCCTGGACCTGCTGAAGCTGCTGGGGCTGCGCGGCGTCACCCGCGCCGACATCGAGGGGGTGATGGTCTCCTGTGTGGTGCCCTCGACGGTCTACGCCATCCAGAACGCCTGCATCCGCTACCTGGACCGTGAGCCGATGGTCGTCGGCAGCGGGGTGAAGACCGGCATGAAGGTCCGCACCGATAACCCGCGCGAGGTCGGCAGCGACCGCATCGTGAACGCCGTGGCGGCGCGCGATCGCTTCGGCGGGGCCCTGGTGGTGGTGGGCTTCAACACGGCCACCACCTTCGACTGCGTGGACGCCAGCGGCGCCTACATCGGCGGCGCCATCGCCCCGGGGCTCTCCATCAGCGCCGACGCCCTCTTCACGCGCACGGCGACGCTGCCCCGGGTGCCCGTGAGTCGGCCCCGCTCGGCCATCGGCACCAACACGGTACACGCCATGCAGTCCGGGCTGTTCTTCGGCTACGTGGGCCTCGTGAACCAGCTCGCGCGCGCCTGCCGGGCCGAGCTGAAGGGGGACGTCACCTGCGTGGCGACCGGCGGCTTCTCCAACTTGATCGGCCGCGCCTGTGATGAGATTGACGAGGTTGACGAGCACCTTGCCCTCCGGGGGCTCAGCCTGCTCTGGCAGCGGAACGTCCGCTGAATTAGGATTCAGTCCTTCGACCGGAACCATCGACGAACGCCCAGCAGGAGGCTTCTCCAAATGGCTGACCATCTCTACCAGCCCTCCGACATCCGCAACATCGCCCTCGTGGGGCACGGCTTCAGCGGTAAGACGTCCCTCGGTGAGGCCATGCTGTTCAACACCGGCGCGACCAGCCGACTCGGCAGCACGACGGCCGGTAACGGCACGCTGGACTTCGAGCCCGAGGAGCAGAAGCGCGGCGGCTCCATCGCCACCTCCCTCGCCTGGGTTGAGCACGACGGCAAGAAGATCAACATCCTCGACACCCCCGGGGACGGCAACTTCATCTTCGACGCCTTCACCGCAATGCGCGGCGCCGACACGGCGGTGATCGTCGTGTCCTGCCCCGACGGCGTCGAGGTCCAGACCGAGCGCGTCTACCACGAGGCCGTGAACCTCGGCATCCCCCGCGTCATGGTCATCAACAAGATGGATCGCGAGCGCGCTGACTACCGCGCGGTGCTCGATGAGATCAAGGAGACCTTCGGCGTGGACCCCGTCCCGCTCCAGGTCCCCATCGGCACAGGGGACGACTTCACCGGCGTGGTCTCGCTGCTCCAGCGCAAGGCGCTGTACTACAAGACCGACGGCTCCGGCAGCTACGAGAAGACCGACGTGCCCGACGACATGGCCGCCGAGGTCGAGGCCGCCTGGGAGGCGCTGGTCGAGACCGTCGCCAGCACCGACGACGAGCTGCTCGAGAAGTACCTGGAGACCTTCGAGCTCACCAAGGACGAGGTCCAGGGTGCCTTCCATGACGCGCTGAAGAAGGGAGAGATCCTCCCGGTCATCTTCACCGCCGCCAACAAGAATGTGGGCATCCAGGCCCTCCAGGATCTGATCACCTGGGCCGTGCCCAACCCGCTCGAGCGCGGCTCCATCGCCGCGGTGGACGCCGACGGCAACGAGCACGACGTCGTCGTCAGCACCGAGGGGCCGTACATCTCCCAGATCATCCACACCTTCGTGGACGAGCACTCTGGCAAGCAGAGCATCTTCCGTATCTTCACCGGCACCACCCCCTCGGACGGCCAGGTGAAGAACCCCGGCCGGGGCCAGGCCGAGCGGGTCGGAGCGATCCAGGCGCTGCGCGGTCACCACCGGGTCTCCGTGCCCCAGGGCGTCACCGGCGACATCCTCGCCGTGGCCAAGCTGAAGGACTCCCACACCAACGACAGCCTCACCGCCGGCACCGACCTCCACATGCCGCCGACGCTCTACCCCCAGCCCATGATGGAGTACACCATCACCCCGGCCGGCAAGGGCGACGAGACCAAGCTCAAGGACGCGCTGGACCGTCTGCTGGATGAGGATCCGACGCTGCGCCTTGGCTACGACGACCTGAGCCACAAGATGGTGCTCCGCGGCATGGGCCAGGCTCACCTGGACCTCTCCGTCGACAAGATGAAGCGCAAGTTCAAGGTCGCCGTCGACACCGAGCTGCCCGCGGTGCCCTACCGCGAGACCGTCCGCAAGAAGGTCACCAACGTCGAGGGCAAGCACAAGAAGCAGACCGGCGGCGCGGGTCAGTTCGGCGTCTGCTACCTGGACGTCGAGCCCATGCCCAAGAACCACGGCTTCGAGTTCTCGGACAAGATCTTCGGCGGCGCCATCCCCCGCCAGTACATCGCCTCCGTCGAGAAGGGCATCCGCGCCCGCATGAAGGACGGCTTCCTCGGCGGCTACCCGCTCGTTGATGTCCGGGTCACGCTGACCGACGGCAAGTACCACGCGGTCGACTCCAAGGACGTCGCCTACCAGATGGCGGGCTCCAAGGGCATGAAGGCCGCGGTCGCCAAGGCCGGCATCAAGCTGCTGGAGCCGGTCTACAAGCTGGAGATCGTCGTCCCCTCCGACAACATGGGGGACATCATGGGCGACGTCACCTCCCGCCGCGGGCGCATCCTCGGTATGGAGCCCAAGGGCAAGAAGACCATCATCCAGGCCGTCTGCCCGCTGGCGGAGATGCAGCGCTACGCCCCGGACCTGCGCAGCATGACCGGCGGCCAGGGCACCTTCACCATGGAGTTCGAGGGCTACGAGGATCTGCCCACGAACCTCGTGAAGAAGGTCGTGGCGGCTTCTCCCTTCATCAAGCACGACGAGGACGAGTAGGGCTGAGCTCCGGAGGGCCCTAACGGACCTGCGGCGAGCATCCGTACTCTGAAGACCATCATGGAGGCGCGCTTTGGCAGACATCCCGTACAAGCGACTGGGGATCCCCACGGAGCACCAGGATAAGGTCAAGCCCGAGGCGCCCGCCAAGATCAAGCTGGCGGTCGCCAAGGGCCTGCTCCCGATCCCGCCGAGGGCCCTGGTTCCCATGGCCTTCGTGCTGCTCGGCGACAAGAACGCGAAGGTCGCCGACGCCGCGCGTCGCACGCTCATCGAGATGCCGGTCTCCAACATGACCGGCGCCCTCTCGCTGAAGACCCACCCGAAGGTTCTGGAGTTCCTCGCGGAGTTCCGTCGGGAGGAGGCCTCGCTGATGGAGGTCGTCTACCGCAACCGCGAGGCCAACGATCGCACCTGCATCCTTATCGCCGAGACCGCGACCGGCGATCTGCTGGACATCGTCATCCGCAATCAGGAGCGCCTGCTCATCACCCCGGAGGTCTACCTCGCGCTCAAGCGGAATGAGAAGACCCCGCAGAACGAGCTGGATCGTATCGCCGCCTTCCTGCGCATGAACCGCATGCTCCCCGAGGAGCCGGAGGAGGGGGCCGCCGCGCCCGCGGCGCCCAAGAAGGCCGCGGCGAAGCCGCCCGCGCCCGCCCGAAAGGCGCTGAGCGCGGAGCAGGAGGAGGAGCGCAAGCAGCGCCTGCTCCAGGCCGAGATCGAGGCCGCGCTGATGGGGTTGCCGTCACCGGCGACCAACCCGGAGGTGCGCGAGAAGCTGGACATGTTCGATCTGAATGATCTGGAGCCAGTTGACGAGGCGGAGAGCGCGGAGGCCGCGGGGCTCGGCGGCTTCGTCTTCGACTTCAGCGAGACCGGCTTCTCCTTCGATCTGACCGACACCTCGACCGACGGCACCGTGCTGGATGATGAGGCCAAGCTCAACATCGTCCAGAAGCTCAACGAGATGAACATCGGGAACAAGATCAAGCTGGCCTACAAGGGCAACGCCGAGGTCCGCAAGATCCTGATCCGCGACCGCAACAAGATGGTCGCCTGCGCGGTCCTGAAGTCAGGCCGGATGTCAGACGGTGAGCTGCTGGCCGCGGCCGGCAACCGGAACCTCGAAGGCGAGGTCATCCGGGAGCTCTGCCGGAGCAAGGAGGCCATGCGCAAGTACCCGGTGAAGGTCGCGCTGGTGAACAACCCCAAGACCCCGGTCTCCATCGCCGTCGGCCTCGTGAACGTTCTGCAGAAGCGGGATCTGCACGCGCTGGCCCGCAACAAGAACGTCGCGGGCGCGGTGAACACCATGGCCGTTCGAAAGGTCCGCTCTCAGCGCAACCAGGGCGGCTGAGTAGCAGGGCAAACGCATCTGAAACTGATGTGATTTCCAGTTACATGTAGAACTACGTATTTAGTCGGCGCGAGGTGTTCGCTCCATGTATGCCCCTAAGTCGCTGAAATCACAATTGTGCCCAATCTCGACTTCGAATTGCTTCGAGTGCAATAATTTGAAATTATTAGGCTTTTTGTTCGGGTGGCCCTGAGCTGAGTAGTTGAATCACCTGAGAGAAAAGACGTTTTCACGAAATCAGAACGGAAAGATCTATTATTGAGTACGGTGTCGGTTGTAACCTAAGGGGGGATGAGGTATTGTTAGATAGAAGCTATAAACTCGGGGACTCCATGACTTCATCACACACCAACACCAATCACTGGACTGTTGGCTCTCTCTCTCTCTCTCTCTCTCTCTTGTTGCTGAGCGTGGGATGCGAAATCAAGATCGGCGAAGAGACACCTGACTGCACGCGGACCTCGGCTACTATCGACATGTCCAGCATGGGAGCGTCGGGTGACGATTGTTCTGGGACCAGCAGCTTCCAGAACCTCGACGGCTGCGCCTTTGATGACTACATCACCTACGGCAACAACTCCTCGACGGTGCCAGCGGTCGACGATCATATCGTTACGGCACGCACCTCAGGATCCTGTCAGGGGGCTACAGCAGGACGCACTCGAGCCCCGAGTGACTACTCGGGGATAAGTGGTACCGAAGACTGGTACGCCAGCGGCGGCACCACCACCTTCCTTGACTGCAACGACACCAACTGCTCCTCGACCGACAACTCCGGCTGCAACGGCACCTACAAGGTCACGATTCAGGACGACAACATCTCCTGTAACAAGTACGATGATGTCCACATCTGGCTGCGAGGCTTCTCGGTGACGAGTAAGAGGATGATGGACTCGGATGCTGACTGCACCACGGGAGATGGTAGCTTTCAGCTTGTGCCGATCCAGGCCTCTGATGACGATGGGGATGGGGACTACAGCGTCGCCTTCCTGCCACTGATGAGCACCGGAAGCGGAGTGATGACCCGGGCGTCCTGGGTGGACAGCATCGACAATCTCGACATCCCCAGTGGCTACACCGTCCGAGTCATCAAGAGCGACACGGAGTTTGAGTGGAACGCGAATGACCTTCTGGTCAATGCCAGCACAGTCTCGAACGCCTTATCGACCACCAATACCTTCAACAGTGGGGTCATCGACGGCAACCCGATCTTTGTCGTGTCCGAGGTTGATGAGGATGATCTGCTGGACTTCTCCCTCGACATAGAGTGGACCTGTGGCGGCAGCTACACCAGCGTGAGCAGCCCTCAAGGCTACCAGTTCGCGCTCTCAGACATCGGCTGCACGGGCTACGACCAGAAGTTGACGCTCCGATACGACACCGGTCCCAACCGGGTGAGCCTGGAGCAGTATGGCACCGCCGCGGTCGGCCGCACCGAGCCGACCGCCACGGTGGTGGACGGGGAGGCTTTCACCTTCGATCGTGAGAACCTTCTGATCGAGGGCGTGATCCTCAGCCACGACAGCACCGAAGCGGAGGTTCGCCTGGACACCATCCAAGCTGACGGTGTCAATGTGTGCTCGACTGGAACCTACACGTTCGCGGTTGAGTAAGCGGGTGGGAGTCCTGTCGCTTCTGCTCCTCGCGGTCGCCTGCAATCCAAAGACTGACGATGTTGTTCTGGTGGGTAGCACCTTCGCCTGCCTGTTTGATGTTCGTCTGGACTGTCAGGTCGTCGACAGGAACGACGCGCAGGGCTGGGATCCGACTACAACCCCAGCCGAGCGATTTGAACAAGTGGCCGGGGGCCACGACCATCTATGTGGAGTCACGGAAGATGGGGATCCGATCTGTTGGGGCTGGAACGCAGGCGGCCAGACCGACATTCCAGCAGATCTCACCGTGGCCTCCTTTGCTCTCAGCTATGAGAATACCTGCGCGCTGGATCCAGTCGGTCGGCTCACCTGCTGGGGAAATGAATGGACGGGAGTCAATGACGCACCAGAGGGGCCCTTTGACAAGGTCGCCATAGCGGAGCGTGTGGGGTGCGGGTGGTCCGCCGAGACAGGTTGGACCTGCTGGGGGGACTGGCTGAGTCTTGAGGAGACTGAGGATGGGGATGTCTTCGAGTGGAACATCCCTGCTGATAAGCCCGAGAGTCTGCTGGCCTTCGGCCTGAACATCTGTATGCTCGACGCCGCTGGTCGAATCACCTGTTGGGGGTACGCCAACTACGGCCTCACCAACCCACCTGATGGGGAAGGTTGGCACGACCTGACCGGCGGTACGCGGCATGCTTGCGCCTTCGATGCCGATGATCAGGTGATGTGCTGGGGCAGCGACATCACCTCCTCATGGCGTCAGTTTCCTGAGGGAGATTGGGCTGCTTTCACTGCGGGGCCTCGCGCCGACTGCGGCATCCGCGCCGACGGCGAGGTGGACTGCTGGGGTTGTATCCGAGTCGATCCGCTTACCTGCGACTGGGACGATTGACTTCTCTCAGCTCCAGGGCTCGAAGGGCAGGGAGAGGGACTCACTCACCGCCTTGTTCGTGACCTTGCCGTGGCAGACGTTCAGGCCCAGCGCCAGCGCGGGGTCGTCCCGAAGCGCCTTCTCCCAGCCCTTGTTGGCGATCTGAACGCCGTAGGGGATGGTGGCGTTGTTCAGCGCGAAGGTGCTGGTGCGCGCCACGGCGCCGGGCATGTTGGCCACGGCGTAGTGCACGATGCCGTCCACGATGTAGGTGGGGTCGGCGTGGGTCGTGGCGTGGCTCGTCTCGACGCAGCCGCCCTGATCGATGGCGACGTCGACGATGGCGCTGCCCGGCTGCATCAGGGAGAGCATGTCCCGGGTGATGAGCTTGGGCGCCTTGGCGCCGGCGATCAGCACCGCGCCGATGACCAGATCGGCCTCGCCGAGGGCGCGCTCGACGTTGTAGGCGTTCGAGTGCAGCGTCTTGATGCGGCCGTCGTAGAGGTTGTCGAACCACCGCAGACGATCGAGGTTGATGTCGAGGATGGTGACGTCGGCGCCGAGGCCGACGGCCATCTTCACGGCGTTCAGGCCCACGATGCCGCCGCCGATGACCACGACCTTGCCGGGGAAGACCCCGGGCACGCCGCCCAGCAGCACGCCGCGGCCGCCCTGGTGCTTGGTCAGGCAGTAGGCGCCGGCCTGCACGGAGAGCCGCCCGGCGACCTCGGACATGGGGGTCAGCAGGGGCAGGGAGCGGTTCGCCAGCTCGACGGTCTCATAGGCGATGCCGATGACGCCGGCCTTGAGCAGGGCCTCGGTCTGGGTGGGATCGGGGGCGAGGTGCAGGTAGGTGTAGAGGATCTGGCCGAAGCGCAGGAGCGGGTACTCGGCCGCGAGCGGCTCCTTGACCTTCCAGATGAGATCCGCGCGGGCGTAGACCTCCTCGGCGGACGACACAATCTGCGCGCCCGCGCGGATGTACTCGTCATCGGGCAGGCCGCTGCCGGCGCCGGCACCCTGCTGAACGAGCACGGTGTGACCGGCCTGCTTCAGCGCCTTCACGCCGCTCGGGATGAGCCCGACGCGGTTCTCCTGGGGCTTGATCTCAGTAGGGACGCCAACGATCATCCGAGTACTCCGAGGTGGCAGCTTAGGCAGCCTGGGGGCAGCCGCTGTATCCCGTCTCAGCGCGCCGCGTGGCAGTGGATCATGACGCTGACGTCGGATAAGCACAGATCTGTACGTCTCGGAGACAACATCCAAACCACCGAAGAATACGGTCGCGTCCGGACGCTGGAGTTCCAGGACGCCAGCAAGCTGAGGGAGCTCTCCGGAGAGCTGGCTCAGAACCTGAAGGTCGTCGGGAAGCAGCTCGGCGTTCGGGTCGATCAGCGGGGCCAGCAGGTCACTGTCCTGGGCCACGACGGCTCAGTGGACCTCGCCGCCAGCGTCATTGAGCAGCTCTATCAGCTGGTGGGTCGCGGCCTGCAGGTGCACCCGATCCTCGTGGAGCACGGCTGCAGGCTCATCCGTCAGGACGCCGACGCCAAGCTGGTCGAATACTTCACCGATGTCGTCTTCACGGGGCACCGCAAGAAGCAGATCTTCCCGCGCTCCCTGAACCAGCGCCTGTACGTCGAGGCCATCCGCTCTCACGAGCTGGTCTTCGGCATCGGGCCCGCGGGCACCGGCAAGACCTACCTCGCCATGGCCTCGGCGGTGGCCGCGCTCATGTCCCGGCAGGTCAACCGCATCATCCTCTGCCGCCCCGCGGTCGAGGCCGGCGAGAAGCTCGGCTACCTGCCCGGCGATCTGGCGGAGAAGGTGAACCCCTACCTGCGCCCGCTCTACGACGCGCTCTACGACATGGTCGACCTCGAGCGCGCGGACCGGCTGATGCAGAAGAACGTGATCGAGGTGGCCCCGCTGGCGTTTATGCGCGGGCGCACGCTGTCGGACGCCTTCGTCATCATGGACGAGGCCCAGAACACCACCAGCGAGCAGATGAAGATGTTCCTGACGCGGCTGGGGACGGGGTCGAGGGCCGTGGTCACCGGCGACATCACCCAGGTCGATCTGCCGGAGCGGACCGTCAGCGGGCTGGTGGAGGCCTCGAACATCCTCCAGGGGGTTCAGGGGATCGGATTTGTCCGGTTTCAGGTCGAAGATGTCGTACGTCATCAGCTCGTAGGCGATATCATCCGGGCATATGACCGACACGGCCGCCGCGGCCGGGGTCGGGAACGCTTCGGAGGTGAAGAATAGCTGCCGCCGGCACCATTCCCCGTCCCCGCCGGGAGCTGTTTCAGCGGCTGCTGCTGCTGCTGGCGGTGTGCGCGGCCTCGGCGGTGCTGCTGGTCGACTTCGTCCGGGTTCCCGACATGAACCTGGCGGAGGGCGCCGTCGCCTCCCGGGACGTCGAAGCCGTCGCTGGCTTTGACTTCGTGGATGACGAGGCCACCGCGGCCCGCCGCGAGGCCGCCCGCGCTGAGATCGAGCCCGTCTACGACTTCGACGCCCAGCTCGCCACGCGCCTCCAGACCCGCATCTCCAACACCTTTGAGATGTCCCGCCTGAGCTGGGTCAAGGCCGTCAAGGACCGGGCGGCTGAGGCTTCCGAGGCCGAGAGAGAGGCCGGCGACGCTGACAGCGGCGGCGGCGAGGAGGCCGAGCTCGCGCTGACGCAGCCGGTGGTCGACACCCTGGCGCGCTCCTTCGTGGAGGAGCTGGGCCTGTCCCTGGACGCCAGCGAGCTGGCGGTGCTGGTCGAGCGGGGCTTCTCTGAGGAGATCGAGGCCGCCACCAACACCCTTGTGGCGCAGTCCATGCGCCACAACGTGATCGCCGACCGCTCCCTGCTGCCGCCCGGCGGCGGCGCCGTCCTGGTGATCCGCATCCAGGAGCAGTCCCGTATCGAGCAGCGCCTGCTCGGTCTGGACGGCGTGCACACGCTGGAGGAGGCCCGCCGGGGGATCTCGCTGAGCGTACTGGAGCGCATGGACGACGATCCGGCGACCCGGGTCGCCGCGACGCTGGCGCGCGCCACCATCCGACCCAACTTCTCCTACAACCAGCTGATGACCGAGGACCGGCGCCAGGAAGCCGTCGACGCCGTCGAGCCGGTGGTGCTCCGCATCGCCCGCGGCACGACCATCGTGCGAGAGGGCGACGTCGTCACCGCCTCGCAGCTGGCGATGGCCGAGGAGCTGCAGCACTCGGCCGGCGATCGCAACGTCTTCGCGGTCACCGGCGCGCTCTTCGCCTTCTGCACGCTGCTCCTGGGCACGGTCTACTCCTTCGCCGGCGTCTACATCCGCAAGTTCAGCACGCGCTGGCGCGATCTGGTCGCCATGGGCTTCCTGCTCGTGCTCACGCTGGGCCTGTGCCGGCTGGTGGTGGAGATCTCAGAGCCGCTGGTGATGGGCAACAGCGCGCTCGCGCCCCAGACCATCTGGTATCTGGTGCCCATCGCGGGTGTGGTGCTGCTGGTGCGCATCCTGGTGAACTCGGAGACCTCGCTGGTCTTCGCGCTCGTCGCCAGCCTGCTGGCGGGCATGATGATGGAGCAGCGGGTCACCTACACGGTGTTCTTCGTCGTCTCCTCGGTGGTCGCCGCCGGCGCCATCGGCAAGGATCGGGAGCGCAGCTCCATCCTGCGCGCGGGCTTCTACACCGGCCTGTTGAGCGCGGCCTTCGTGCTCCTGGTGGACCTCTTCCTGCTCCACCTGCCCGAGTCGGGTGGGGCGGCCGTGCGGCCCGTCTGGGACGCGGCCTTCGCCTTCTTCGGCGGCGTGCTCAGCTCCTTCCTGGTGCTCGGGCTGGTGCCGCTCTTCGAGCAGTTCGGCTTCGTCACCGACCTCCAGCTGCTGGAGATGGGCAACCTCGATCATCCGCTGCTGCGCAACCTGATGCTGCGCGCGCCGGGCACCTACCACCACTCGGTCATCGTGGGCACCCTCGCGGAGGCGGCCGCGGAGGCCGTCGGCTGCAACGCGCTGCTCTGCCGGGTCTGCTCCTACTTCCACGACATCGGCAAGGCGATAAAACCGCAGTACTTCGCTGAGAATCAGCGAAATATGCCCAACGTGCACGAGCGGCTGCCGCCTCGAATGAGCGCGCAGCTCATCATCGATCATGTGCGGGAAGGCGGCGCCATCGCCCGGCGCAACAACCTGCCGCAGCCCATCATCGACGCCATCTATCAGCACCACGGCGACGGGCTGCTGAAGCACTTCTACGACAAGGCCCGGGCTCAGGACCCCAGCGCGGAGGAGGCTGACTTCCGCTACCCGGGGCCCCGCCCCGACACCCGGGAGATGGGCATCATCATGCTGGCGGACAAGACCGAGGCCGCCTGTCGCAGCATCCAGGATCCGACCCCCGAGCGGGTCAGCGCCATGATCCAGAAGATCGTCAACTCGGTCATCCAGGACGGCCAGTTCCAGGACTGCCCCCTGACGGTCAAGGATCTCTACATCATCGCCGAGACCTTCCAGCAGGTCATGCTGGGCATCTACCACCACCGGGTGGAGTACCCCGACACCCGCGCCATCTCCCGCGGCGAGGAGGGCGCCACCAAGCCCCCCGCCGAGGCTGTGATCACGCTGGAGCTGCCCGCGCTGGAGGAGATGATCCGCCAGGATCGCGAGGCCGCCGGCGCGCCCGTCCCGCCGCCGGTGGTACCCGACGGCCCCGACGCCGCCAACGACTACGAGTCGGTGCAGAACCTCCCCGGCCTGGACACCGAAGAGGCCCTGCCGGAGAGCTGATGGCTGTGTTGATGAGCGCTGAGGTCGACCTCTCGAGGGTCGGTGAGGCCCCCGCTCAGGCTGACATTCAGGCGGACGCCGAGGCCCTCCTGGTGGCCGCGAAGCTGCCGGAGACGGAGCTGTCGCTGGTGATCTGCGACGACCCCACAATCCAGGCTCTGAACGCCCGGTGGCGAGGCAAGGACGAGCCGACGGATGTGCTGAGCTTTCCGCAGGATGACGAGATCGTGCTCGGCGATCTGGTGATCTCGGTGGACACCGCGCTGCGGCAGGCGCGCGAGCGCGGCCACGATCTGCGCTGTGAGCTGCGGGTGCTGTTGGTGCACGGCCTGCTGCACCTGCTGGGTTATGACCACGAGACCGGCCCGGCTGATTTTGACGAGATGATGGACGCGGAGCAGCGCCTGATGAGGCGGCTGGGCTGGACCGGCGCCGCCCTGATTGAGCGCGCTTCCCGCTGACCGGATAGACCGCATCCTGCTCAGGGCCTTCCCGAGGAGACTACGTATGACCGCCGACGAGCTACGCTCCAACCTCGCCTCCGTACAGGGCCGGATCGACGCCCTGCGGAGTTTCTTTTGACGTCGCTGGCAAGCGGAGAGAAGTAGAGGAGCTGGACCGCAAGGCCCAGGATCCCGAGTTCTGGAGCGACAACGCCCGCGCCCAGAAGGTCCTTCGTGAGAAGGGCGCGCTCGAGCGGGTGATCAACGACACCGGCGAGCTGCTCGGCTGGGTCGAGGAGGCCGGGATCCTGCTGGAGCTGGGCCTGGAGGCGGATGACGCCGAGAGCCTCGCCGAGGCCTCGGAGCTGGTGGTGCGCACCCGCGCGCGCTGCGACGAGCTGGAGATCCGCCGCCTGCTCGGTGAAGAGGGCGACGAGAACGGCGCCATCCTCGACATCAACTCCGGGGCCGGCGGCACCGACGCCTCCGACTGGGCCGACATGCTCAAGCGCATGTACATCCGCTGGGCCGAGCGCAAGGGCTACAAGGTCAAGCTCCTGGATGAGCAGGGCCACGACGAGGCCGGCATCAAGTCGTGCTCGCTGCAGATCGACGGGGCCTACGCCTACGGGCACCTGAAGTCCGAGAGCGGCGTGCACCGGCTGGTGCGTATCTCGCCGTTCGACGCCTCGGCGCGGCGCCACACCTGCTTCGCGTCGGTGGCCGCGTACCCGAACATCGACGACGACGTCGACATCGACATCAACCCCGCGGACCTGAAGATCGACACCTACAGGGCCTCGGGGGCCGGCGGACAGCACGTCAACACGACCGACTCGGCCGTCCGCATCACCCACGCCCCCACGGGCATCGTGGTCACCTGCCAGAACGAGCGCAGCCAGCACAAGAACAAGGCCAGCGCGATGAAGGTGCTGCGGGCGCGGATGTACCAGCACGAGATGGACAAGCGGCAGGAGGTCATCGACGCGGCCAACGCGGAGAAGAAGAAGATCGAGTGGGGCAGCCAGATCCGCAACTACGTGATGCACCCCTACCAGCTGGTGAAGGACACCCGCACCGCGGTGGAGACCGCCGGCGTGGACCGGGTGCTGGACGGGGAGCTGGGACTGTTCATCGACGCGTGGCTCGCGCAGCGCGCTGGGGAAGCCGAAGGCGGCGACGTCAGCTGACAAACCATCACAACTCCTTTGGAGCCCGGGGTACCTGGAGCGGTTAAACGCCCCGGGTTCAGCCCGGCGGACGGGACAGATGTACGATTTTGATGAGAAGCGGCTGGAGAAGCTGGCCGCGCTTCGCGAGGCCGGGGTGGCGCCTTACCCCAACGGCTTCACCGTGGATTCAACGAGCGCTGACGTTCTGATCGCCGCGGGCGATCGGGATGATGAGGCGCTCCAGCTCGACGAGCAGGAGTTCCAGCTCGCTGGCCGCCTGCGGTTCAAGCGGGAGATGGGCAAGGCCGGCTTCGCCAAGCTCCAGGACACCGCTGGCGTGCTGCAGATCTATGTGCGGCGGGACCAGGTGGGCGAGGACGACTTCAAGGCCATCTGGAAGAAGCTGGACCTGGGCGACCAGGTCTGGGTGACTGGCCGGCTGATGCGGACCCGCACCGGCGAGGTCACCCTCCGCGCCACGGCGATCAAGCTCTACGCCAAGTGTCTGGAGAGCCTGCCGGACAAGCACCACGGCTTCACCGACGGCCAGCAGCGTCAGCGCATGCGGTACCTCGACCTCTTCATGAATGAGGAGACCCGGGAGACCTTCCGTCGCCGCTCGCAGATCGTCCGGTACACGAGGGACTACTTCGAGGCCCGCGGGTTCCTCGAGGTCGAGACCCCGATGCTCCAGATCATCCCGGGCGGCGCGACCGCGCGGCCGTTCGAGACCCACCACAACGCGCTGGGCCTGGACATGTACCTCCGGGTGGCCCCCGAGCTCTACCTGAAGCGGCTGGTGGTGGGCGGCTTCGAGAAGGTCTTCGAGATCAACCGCAACTTCAGAAACGAGGGCATCTCACTCCGGCACAACCCGGAGTTCACGATGCTCGAGTTCTACTGGGCGCACCGCACCTTCCACGACCTGATGGACCTCACCGAGGAGCTCGTCGCCGGTATGGCCGAGTCGGTCTGCGGCTCCACCGCGGTCACCTACCAGGAGGAGGCGCTGAGCTTCGCCCGCCCCTGGCGCCGGGCCCGCATGGATGAGCTCATCGCCGAGAAGACCGGCATCGCCGACCCCTGGGACGTCGACGCCTGCCGCGCGAAGTGGCTGGCCGATCATCCAGCCGACGCGGGCGACAAGCTGCCGTCGACCCCGGGCAAGTGGTTCGAGTGGCTGTTCGACGAGTACGTCGAGTCCACCCTGCGGAACCCCACCTTCGTCACGCATTACCCCACCGAGATCAGCCCGCTCTCCCGCCGCAACAACGAGGAGGAGCGGGTCACGGACCGGTTTGAGCTCTTCATCGTCGGCCGCGAGCTGGCCAACGGCTTCTCCGAGCTGAACGATCCGGTCGACCAGGCCGCGCGCTTTGAGGCGCAGGCGGCCGCCAAGGCCGAGGGCGACGACGAGGCGATGTTCTTCGACGAGGACTACATCCGGGCGCTCTCCTACGGGATGCCGCCGACGGCCGGCGAGGGCATCGGCATCGATCGCCTCGTCATGCTGCTCACGGATCAGGCGAGCATTCGTGAGGTGATCCTCTTCCCGACGCTGCGGCCCCAGCACAACCCCCCGACCGGGGACTGATGCAGTTCGCTCTGCACATCGCTCTGAGCCACCTGCGCTCCCGCAAGAAGGCGGTGGGCGTCAGCGCGATCACGGCCATCAGCGTCATCGGCGTCACCGTGGGCGTGGCCGCGCTGATCATCGTGCTCAGCGTGATGGCGGGCTTCGAGATCGATCTGCGGGACAAGATCCTCGGGTCCAACGCCCACGTGGTCGTGCTGCGCTACGGCGCCAACATCTCCGACTACGAAGAGGCGGTGGAGACCGTTCGGGGCGTCGACGGCGTCGAGGGCGTCGCTCCCTTCATCTACACCGAGATGATGGTCCGCTCAGCCGCGGGCGCCAGCGGCGTCATCATGAAGGGCGTCGATCCGGCGCTGGCCAATGATGTCATCGACCTCGCCGACAACATCATCATGGGCCCCGATGGGGTCGAGCCCACGACCCCCGAGGCTCGCCAGGCCGTGCTCGATACGCTGCTGTCTGACGGCAGCGCTGAGCTGGAGCCCGCCGAAGGGGAGGGCGGGGACGCCGAGGACAAGGCCGCGGGCGGCACGGATGACCTGCCCGGCATCCTGATCGGCGAGGAGCTCGCCACCGACCTGCGCGTGTTCGTGGGCGATCGGGTGCACATCATCAACCCGATCGGCGGCGGCAGCGGCCCGTTCGGCACCCCGATACCGGACGTCCAGCCCTACCGGGTGCACGGCATCTTCTACTCGGGGATGTACGAGTACGACACCAAGTGGACCTATGTCGCCATCCCGGAGGCGCAGAGCTTCTTGAAGATGGGGAACACCGTGACCGGCATCGAGGTCACCGTGGACGACATCTACGGCGTCGACGAGATCTCCCTCGAGATCGAGGAGGCCCTGCGGTACCCCTTCTACACCCGGCACTGGAAGAACCTGAACCGGAACCTCTTCAGCGCGCTGAAGCTGGAGAAGGTGGTGATGGGGATCATCCTGAGCCTGATCGTCACGGTCGCCAGCCTGAACATCGTGGGCACCCTGATCCTCGTGGTGCTCACCCGCGGCCGCGAGATCGCCATCATGAAGGCCATGGGCGCCTCCAGCCGGCAGATCCGCGGAATCTTCATGCTGGAGGGCGTCATCATCGGCATGGTGGGCTCGGCGGTCGGCATGGTGCTCGGGGTGGCTGGGAGCCTCTTCCTGCGCTGGTACGGCTGGCCGCTCGACACGGACGTCTACTACCTGGACACTCTCCCCGTGGCGATCGAGCCCGACGCGGTCATCACCGTCGGGGTGGCCGCGGTGATCATCTGCTTCCTCGCGACGCTGTACCCGGCGAGCCGGGCCGCGGCGCTCGATCCGGTGGAGGGCCTCCGCTATGACTGACGAGCCCATCGGAGTCGCCGTCTCCATCAAAGACCTCAGCAAGGTCTACATCAAGCGCGGCCAGGTCATCCCGGTGCTCCAGGACGTCAGCGTCGATCTCGCCGCTGGCGACTGCGTGGCGATCACCGGCCCCTCTGGCGCCGGTAAGTCCACCTTCCTGCACATCCTCGGCACCCTCGATCACCCGACCACTGGCACCGTCCTGTTCGATGGTGACAACGTCTTCGCGCGAAAGCAGCCGCTGATCGACGCGCTGCGCAACCGCGCTATCGGCTTCGTCTTCCAGTTCCATCATCTGCTGCCGGATCAGACCGCGGTAGGGAACGTGGCGATGCCGCTGGTCATCGGCGGCACGCCCATGGCTGAAGCTGAGCGCGTGGCCGCTGAATTACTCGAGCGGGTTGGCCTCGGTCACCGCTCTTCTCATCTCCCCGGCGAGCTCTCCGGCGGCGAACAGCAGCGCGTGGCGATTGCCCGCGCGCTGGTGCGTCAGCCCCGGCTGCTCCTCACCGACGAGCCCACTGGAAATCTGGATCCCGGAACAGCGGAGGGGATCTTTGATCTCCTGCTTGAGCTGAACCGTGAGATGCACTCCACCCTCGTCACCGTCACCCACTCCCGCGAACTCGCGGCGCGCTTCCCAAGGCGCCTCGCTGTGGTGGACGGAAAGCTTGAAGAGGCATAGCAGGCCTTGATGTCCCCGCTGGTTCCGCTGAAGCTGTTGGCCTTGCTGTCGTCGCCCGTTGCGATCGCGCAGGAGGGCGGCGAAAACTCAGGCGCGGGCGCCGCTGAGCGGGGCCAGGATGCCCGTGAAGACGCCGTCCCCAATCTCCCGGACGCCCAGCCCGCGCTGCCGGTGGTCCCGGCCGCGGAGGACGGCGTGACGCCCGTCCCCGGCGGTGAGATCGGCCGCGAGCGCGGCGAGCTGTCCGGGGAGGAGCCGGATGAGTCCGGTGACGCCGACGACCCGCCTGCCGGAGAGCCCGCCGAGGCTCCGGCCCGTGAGCGCACCGACCCGCCGGCTGAAGGCGCCGAGGAAGGCGCCGAGGAAGGCGCCGAAGGAGGCGCCGACGACGAGCTCGGTGAGTCGGTCGAGCGCGAGCGCCGCCCCACCGTCGAGCCCCGCCCCGCCCCCCAGAGCGATGACTGGATCGGACAGGTCGTCAGCACCGTCCGCGTCGAGGGCAACCGCCGGGTCGAGGAGGCCGCGGTGCTGGCCGCGGTGCAGCTCAACGAGGGCGAGCGCCTGAACGCCGCCAAGATCCGCCGGGACATCAAGAACGTCTTCCGCACCGGCTTCTTCCGCGACGTCCGCGTCGACGTGTCCCCCGCGGACCTCGACGGCGGCGCGGTGGTCACCTTCCTCGTCCAGGAGAACCCCGCGATCCGCGAGGTGAAGCTCTCCGGCAACAAGAAGCTCGAAGAGGACGACATCCGGGAGGTGCTGGACATCTCCCCCTTCGCCGTCTTCAACGAGGCCGACGTCGCGGACAACAAGCGCCGGGTTCGGGATCTCTACATCGAGAAGGGCTACTTCCTCGCCGAGATCGACGTGGTCACCCGCGAGGTCGCCGACGACCAGGTCGAGCTGACCCTGGAGATCACCGAGAACCGCAAGGTCATCGTCCAGAGCGTCGACATCACCGGCAACACCAACCTGCCGGACCGCAAGATCGTGCGCTTCCTGCAGACGCGACCCGGCGGCATCGTGCCCTGGCTCACGTCGAGCGGCACCTTCATCCGCGAGAACCTCGACAACGACGTGCACGTCGTGCGCTCAGTCTTCCTGGAGGAGGGCTACGTCAACGTCCAGGTCGAGGATCCCAAGGTCTACCTCTCGCCGGACAAGCGCTACATCTACGTCACCATCCACGTCGAAGAGGGCACCCGATACAAGCTCGGCGGCGTCAAGGCCGAGGGCGACTGGATGCCCGATGAGGGCCTGACCAACGACGCGGTGCAGCGCATCGTTCGCGGTGAGACCGTCAAGCAGGTGCAGGACAACGAGGAGCCCAAGGGGGCCATCGGCCGCTTCTTCGACTTCAACGAGCGCGGGGCCATCGCCCTGGAGACCGGCGACTGGTTCAAGCTCACCGAAGTCCAGGACACGATGCAGCGCATCTCCGACCTGTACGGTGATCAGGGCTACGCCTTCGCCACGGTGGTGCCGCTCACCGACACCGACGACGAGTCGGAGGTCGTCGACGTCACCTTCGACATCACCCGGGGCGAGAAGGTCCGCATCGGGCGCATCAACATCCTGGGCAACGACCCGACCTGGGACAAGGTGGTGCGTCGGGAGATCCCCATCAATGAGCAGGAGATCTACTCCGGCTCCAAGATCAAGGAGGCCCGCCAGCGCCTGGAGCGGCTGGGCTTCTTCGAGGACGTGCGCATCTCCACCCCCCGCGGCGACGCCCCGGACGTGCTGGACATGAACGTCGAGGTGGTCGAGCAGCCCACCGGATCCTTCTCGGTGGGCGCGGGCTTCTCCAACCTGGAGAACTTCATCCTCACCGGCTCGGTGTCCAAGAACAACTTCCTGGGCCTCGGCTATGTGATGAGCGCGGCCATCAACTGGTCCTCGCGCCGTCAGCAGTGGAACCTGTCGTTCTTCGACCCCTACTTCCTCGACTCCCGCTGGACCATGAAGCTCGACGGCTTCTCGATCTCCCAGCAGTTCATCGAGGATCAGTACCAGCGCGGCGGCGGCTTCGCCGTGGGCCGGTACCTGGACTCCCGCGACGACTGGCGCCTCACCATGAACTACACCCTGGAGGACGTCGGGCTCACCAGCATCACGCCCTACCAGGAGTCCCTGATGGGCGGCCAGCTCTACCGCACTGGCCTGACCAGCACGCTGGGCCTCAACCTGAACGTCGACAAGCGGAACAACCGCATCAACGCGACCAAGGGTGTCTACGCGTCCGCCAGCACCGAGCTCTCCGGCGGCTTCCGCCTGAACGAGGACGAGGTGATGAACATGCTGGGCGGGCAGTTCAACCTCTGGGAGAACCGGCTGAATGTTCGCTTCTTCCAGCCGCTCATCCGCAACAAAGACATCCTGATCTTCCGCTTCAACTCGACGCTGGGGCACATCGCCAGCACCGACGGCACGGTGGTCCCCTTCATCCACCGCTTCCGGGCGGGCGGCATCAACTCCGTGCGCGGCTTCAACTGGTACAGCCTGGGGCCCTACATCCGGAGCCTCCAAGAGGAGGACCCGACCCACGCGGACGATCGGCTGATCGTCGGCGGCACCGAGATCTGGGTGAACAACTTCGAGATCGAGGCCCCGATCGTCAAGGCGGCTGGGATCTCCACCGTGATCTTCTTCGACGCGGGCAACGCCTTCGGCGATCCCTGGGGCGACGGACACATCGACATCACCGACCTGCGCACCAGCGTGGGAATGGGGCTGCGCTGGTTCAGCCCCATCGGGCCGCTGCGCTTCGAGTGGGGCTTCCCGCTGGACCCCTACGAGGACGAGCGACGGAGCGTCTTCGACTTCTCCATCGGCTCCTTCTTCTGAGTCCTGATCGCCTCTCGCGGTTGGGGGGCGGTTTTCGAGCTATGTTCAGCGCTGGAGGAGTTGCCCTGTGCTGCTGCTGATCCTGACCTCGACCGCCGCCCTGGCCGCCACCGCTGAGGAGCTCGCTGACGCCATGGCGATCCCAGCGGCCGACACCGTGGCGCTCGAGCTGATCTCGGTCGATGATCGCGCCACCGCGGCGATGGAGGCCTTTGGAGTCCTGCGCCCCGTCGAGGGCAAGACCATGGGCTTCATCTTCACCGGTGCCGTGGGCGCCACCAGCTGGGACACGGATCTCGGCGCCGGTGGGGCCGCGGAGGATCTGGTCACCTTCAGCATGACCATGCAGGTCCCCGAGGACGCGAACTCGCTGTTCTACGAGTTCTACTTCCTCTCCGCCGAGTATCCGGACTTCGTCGGCTCGGATTTCAACGACAAGTTCGAGGCCAACGTCACCGGCAGCGCCTGGACCGGCAACGCGGCGGTGGACCGCGCGGGCAACGTCATCTCGGTCAACAGCGGCCTCATCATCGTCACCGACCCCGCCGATTTGAACGGCATCAACTTCGGCGACGGCCGGGGCGGCGGCACGGGCTGGCTCTTGAACGCCATCCCCGTCACCGCGGGCGAAGAGGTGACGCTGGAGCTGACCGTCTACGACGAGGGCGACGGCATCTACGACTCCGGCGCGCTGCTGGACAACTTCCGCTGGTCCGATCAGGTCATCGACTACCCGGTGATCGTCGAGCCCATCGCGGTGGCCTACGTGTGGCCCAAGCGCTCGCCCCCCGAGGGCGGCGAGCTGATCAGCTTCTACGGCGAGAAGTTCAATGAGCTCTGTCGGGTCGCCTTCGACGGCGAGTTCGTCGAGACCGACTTCATCGACGACGAGAACCTGACCGCCGTCACCCCAGCGCACGAGCCCGGGGCGGTCGACATCACGCTGGACTGCGCGGGCGACGCGGCCGTGCTGACCGACGGCATGTACTACTACGAGGTTCTCGATGAGGGCTCCGTGCCCCCCATCATCGACGCGGTCACCCCGTCCGAGGTGGACATCGCGGGCGGCAGCACGGTGATCGTCACGGGCTCCCAGCTGGTCGAGGGCTCGGTCCTGACCTTCGACGGGGCCCCCATGGACTTCACCCGGGTCAGCGACGAGGAGCTCTCCTTTGTGGCGCCCGCGCACGACGCCGGGCTGGTTGATCTCTCCGTGGAGACACCGGACGGTCTGAACGACACGCGCTACGGCGCGCTGCTCTACCGCGAGGCGGTCGCCTATGTCGGCGGCGACGACACCGGCGGCGGCGGAGACGACGGCGGAACCAGCGACGGCGGCGACGGCGACGGCGAGTCGGATGAGAAGGGGTGCAGCGCCGCTGCGTCTGGCTCCTCCGCTCCCGGCGGCCTCGCGGGCCTGATGGTGCTGGCGGGCCTGGCTGTCGCGACCCGGAGGCGGCGATGAGCGCGCTCATGATCGGGCTGGTCCTCGCCGGCTGCGGCAAGGACACCAGCGGAGAGGACACCGAGACCACAGCGACCGACGACACGGCGATCGTCCAGTCCGACCCCGTGGCGCCGGTCGCCGCGGCGGAGGCCGGCCTGCGGGTCGTCTCCGGCAAGCGGGTCGAGCTGGACGGGAGCCGCTCCTACGACCCCGACGATCCCAACGCCGAGCTCATCTACGCCTGGGCGGTCACCGAGGTGCCCGCCGGCGGCTCCTACAGCCTGAGCTTCCCGGAGTCATCGGTCGCGGAGTTCAAGTCCACCGCGACCGGCCTCTACCGCCTGACGCTGACAGTGACCGACATCGACGGCCTCTCCGACACCACCGAGGCGGTGGTGGAGGTGGTGGCGCCCGAGGATCTGGTCGTCAGCCTCACCTGGGGCAAGGAGGGCTCGGATGTGGACCTCCACCTCGTGGCCCCAGACGGGCAGTACTGGACCGATCAGGACTGCTACTACGGAAACCCCGCGCCGGACTGGGGCATCCAGGGCGACGCCACCGACGATCCCACGCTGAGCCAGGACGACGACGCCGCCGGCCCGGAGACCATCAGCGTGCCGAGCCCCGTCGACGGGGAGTACGAGATCTACGTGCACTACTACGGCCGCCTGCCGGGCGTCTCGGACGGCCCCGATGCCTCCGTGTCCGTGGTGTCGGGCGACGCGATCCTCGCGACCTCGTCCAACCCCAGCATGACCGTGGGGCGCGTCTGGTTCGTGGGCACCCTCGACTGGGCTTCCCAGGACTTCTCCCCCAGCGGCGAGCTCTTCTACCACGAGGATCTGGTCGAGGCGTCGTCGCAGTAGCTGGCTCGGGGAGGGGATGCCGTCGTCAGGTGTTGTCACCGGGCTGGACATCTCTGGCCAGCGCCGGCCGGGCGCGATACCCCGGCCTGCCCCTCGCTTGAACCCTTCGAGGCTTTGTATGCGCATTCTCCTGTCCCTGCTCACCGCAGCCGCTCTCCTCGCCCCCGTCGCCGACGCTGCTGACATGCAAGTCGCGACGGTTGACCTCTCCATCGTCATGCAGGAGGTGGAGGACGGCAAGCAGGCCGAGGCCCGCCTCAAGACCATCTACGATGGCAAGGCCGCTGAGCTGCAGAACATGGAGGCCAACCTCCGCACGCTCACCGAGGAGTACCAGTCCAAGGCGAGCATCCTCTCCGAGACCGCGCGGCAGGAGTATGAGCAGAAGCTCTACACGGCCCAGATGACCTACCAGCAGGCCATGGCGATGGCCGAGCAGGAGATGATGCAGGCCCAGGCTCAGGCCATGGAGCAGCTCATGGCGAAGATGAAGACCACCGCGTCGAACATCGCCAAGGAGAAGGGCTACGACATGGTCCTGGAGAGCTCGCAGGGCATCGTGGTCTTCGCGGATCCCGGCATGGACATCACCCAGGAAGTGATCTCGCGCTACAACGCGGGCAACTGAGGCCCCATGTCTGGTGCCCCGGTCCGCCTGACCGTCGCTGAGCTGGCGGCGCGCCTGGGCGGGCAGGTCGAGGGGGATGCCAGCGCGTCGCTCATCGGCGTGCGCAGCCTGGAGGATGCGGGCCCCGAGCACCTGAGCTTCCTGGCCAACCCCCGCTACCACCGCAAGCTGGGTGAGACCGCCGCCGGCGCCGTGCTGGTGGATGGGCGGGCGCGGGCCACGGGGGTCACCCTGATCCGGGTCGCCGATCCCTACGCGGCGTTCGCCACGGCGCTGACGCTGTTCCATCCGAACCCCTGGCCGGCTCCAGGGGTCGATCCGCGCGCCGCGATCGCCGAGGATGCGCAGCTCGGTGAGGGCGTGATCATCGAGCCCTTCGCCACGGTCGGGGCCGGCGCCACTGTGGGCGCGGGCACCTGGATTCAGGGCGGCGCCTACGTGGGCGCTGGCGCCGCTGTCGGCGCTGAGTGCCGCCTGATGCCGACCTCAGTGGTGATGGACGGCTGCGTGATGGGGGATCGGGTGTGGCTGAACCCCGGCGCCATCGTCGGCGGAGACGGCTTCGGCTTCGCGCCGACGCCCAACGGGCTGCTCAAGATCCCCCAGGTGGGCCGCGCCGTGATCGAGAGCGACGTCGAGCTGGGCTCAAACTCCTGTGTGGATCGCGCCGCGATGGGCGAGACCCGCGTGGGCCAGGGGGCGAAGTTCGACAACTTCTGCCAGGTGGGCCACGCCGCCGAGATCGGGCCGCACAACTGCCTGGTGGCCTACGCGGCGGTCGCCGGAACCTCCCGGCTCGGGGTGGGGGTCACCCTCGCCGCCCGCACGAGCGTGCTGGGGCACCTGAACATCGGCGACCACGTCACGGTGGCCGCGCACTCCATGGTCGCCCGCGATGTCGCTGACAAGCAGCGCCTCTCGGGGGTGCCGGCCGGTCCGCACGGGCGCTGGCTCAAGGCCAGCGTGGCGTACAATCGCCTACCGGAGATGATGGAGCGCATCCGAGAGCTGGAGGCGCGCCTTGGGGCGCTGGAGGGCAGCGAGAAATGACGGAACCGACGACTGAGCATGGAGGGGCAGGGGAGCAACCGGCCCTGCGAATCCAGGAGATCCTGGCGCTGCTGCCGCACCGCTATCCCTTCGTCATGGTGGATCGCGTGCTCTCGATCGAGCCCGGCATCAGCGCGCTCGCGGTGAAGTGCGTCTCGGTGAATGAGCCGTTCTTCCAGGGGCACTTCCCCGGTCGGCCCATCATGCCCGGGGTGCTCATCATCGAGGCGTTCGCGCAGACGGCGGCCCTGGTGGCGCTGACGGCGCACCCGGACTACCGCGACAAGGCCGTGTACCTGATGGGCACCGACAAGGTGCGCTTTCGGCAGCCCGTCACGCCGGGCGATCGGCTGCTGGTCGAGGTGAAGACCCGCTTCCAGCGCCGCGGCGTGTGGCAGTTCGACTGTGAGGCCCGGGTAGAGGGCCGGCGCGTCGCTGACGGCGGACTGCTGGCGACCATCACCGACCCCCGCGAGCCTTGAGCGCGCAGCTTCCGCCGCCGGGGGATCAGGCCATCGACGCGGCCGGGGAGCGCGGCGTCATGCTCGTCGGCGGCGCCGCCGTTCGCGTCTACGACCTGCGCGCGGGTGAGCGCATCGCGACCCACGCCGCGGGTGGCCCCTGGGTGGACCTGTCGCCCTCGGGGCGCTGGCTGGCGACGACCGATGGGAGCGTGCGGGACGCGGTGAGCGGAGAGCTCATGTGGCGGGCGCCCTACAGCGGGATGCCGCGCTTCGTGGACGACGAGCGGGTGCTGATGCTGAGCCGGGGGCGGGCGACGCTCTGGGGCTGGCGCGGCGGCATCGCCCTGGCGGACATCGACGATGATCGGCTGGACCCCACGGCGTCGGCTCGGGTGGTCTTCGGGCCGGAGGGGCTCGTCGCGGTGGCGGATCCCGCCGGGGATCGGCTGGCGCTGTTCTCGCTGGATGAGGTGCGGGCCGTCCCGCTCGACGGAGATGGTCAGCCAGCGGTCGATGCGGCCTTCAGCAGCTCGGGGCTCTGGGCTGTTCAGAGCGGCGCGCTCCAGCACCACCACCTGCCGAGCGGAGACTGCACGGAGCGGCGACAGCAGGGAAAGCAGCACCTGAGCGTCGCCGCGGCATCGGGTGCGGTCGCCTGGACGACCATCGGGATGGATGACACCTACCTGCTGCACTACGGCGACGGCGCCGGTGAGGGATACGCGCTCCCTGGCCGCGCCCCGCCGTGCCCGTCGCTGCGGCACACGGCCGCGGGCTGGTTGGTCGAGCTGTGGGCCGGCGTGGCGCTCCATCGCGGCGGTCGGCTGCTCCATCAGCTCCGGCTCCCGGTCGGCAGAGACGGCGCCCGACCTCTGCTGAGCGGGCGATCGGCGCTGGCCGCTGGTGGGCGCTTGCTGCTGGCCTGTCAGCCGCCGCTGGCGCCGTACGTCTATCGGCTGGACGATCTGAGCTTCGAGGCCCGCCTGGAGGCCGAGCCACCTCGGGCGCCATGAACCGGGGGTAGTGGGGCGCGGCGTGTGTCAAAGCGTGGGCTGCGCTCGACTCCTGAATCCCAGCGCTCCCCCGCCCCCGTTCCCGCCGCTCCTACCGCCCCCGCGCCCCCGCGCCCCCGCGCCCCCGCGCCCCCGCGCCCCCGCGCCCCCGCGCCCCCGCGCCCCCCGTTCCCGCGAACGAAGAGAGCTCTGAGCGCGCAGCGCGACAGCTCCGATCATCAGAGTGATGAGCGAGCCTGCGAGCGATTCCCACAGGGCGCGGAATCATGCCCGGTAAGTCGCGCCCGCGCGCCCTCGAAACCGCCCCACATGATTCGGTGACCGAGGACCGCACCACGCCCCTGCGCGCCTCAAAGGGGCTGAGGGCCAGAGGGGGAATTGTGACCCGACGACGAAGGAGGAGGGAGACTCACAAGGGGGGAACGGCGTTCCCCCAGGCAAGCAAACCAAGCCGTACCTCAACCTCGCCGAGAGCCCCCACGATCCTCCTGCCGGCACCACCGAGACCTCCCACCTTCCTCCAGCCTGAACCCCGCTCACACCACCACAGACGACCTCTGAGGAGAGCCAGCGAGCGCGATCCAGCCTGCTGATTCGGGCCTCCACAACCCTCGTCTGCGGGCCCGAGTGCTCTCAGACGAGGGCTGTGGCGGTGTGAGCGGGGCCGTTGGTGGAGGGCGAGCGTCTCGGTGGTACTGGCAGGAGAGGTCGCGGCACCTCTGCGGGGGGGGTGAGCGGGTTCAGGCTGGCGGAAGGCGAGCGTCTCGGTGACGCAGGCAGGAGGATCGTGGGGGCTCTCGGCGAGGTTGAGGTACGGCTTGGTTTGCTTGCCTGGGGGAACGCCGTTCCCCCCTTGTGAGTCTCCCTCCTCCTT